>Ga0308417_1000023_pt1 | contig 140103 bp, 108 predicted proteins | sample HotsprSampleOS65_FD_203528 | JGI IMG/M metagenome (GOLD analysis project Ga0308417, IMG submission 203528) | Hot spring phototrophic mat microbial communities from Octopus Spring, Yellowstone National Park, Wyoming, United States - 20090730_OS65 ... | reverse complement strand
CCCGCACCTTCGTGATGAGCAGCTGCGCGGTGGCCGCTCCGGTGCCCGATTTCACCTGGCAACCCCGCGGCGCCGACCCCGATTTCCCCAACCAGATGCAGCCCTTTGCCGGCCAGGAGGTAACCCTTTCCTACATGGGCGCCGGTGGCCCCCCCGAGCACTTCCACTGGTACGATTTTCACCAGAGCCCGCCCAAGTCTGTGCAGGGACCCAATGTGACCGAGGTGAAGCACACCTGGACCGAGGTCAGCGGCAGCGAGTACCAGGACATGAACGTGCGCCTGCAGGTGCGCAACTGCGCTGGCTCGCCCCCCGAACTGCTCAAGCCGGTGCGGGTGTACAAGGATATCCGGCCGGTTCTGGCCCGCTTCACCACCCAGGGCCCCGCGGTGGCTGGCCAGCCGGTGCAGTTCCTCGCCCTGGCCGGCCGCAGCGAGGGTAACCCCACCCGTTTCGAGTGGGATTTCGGGGATGGTTCGCCCAAGCAAACCCTAGAGACACCCCAGGTGGAGCACACCTACAGCTGCGGGCGTACGTATCAGGTGACGCTGACGGCGTGGCGGGGCAGCGTCAAGTCTGTCCCCATCACCAAAGCGGTGGCGGTGGGGGGCAAACCCTGCGCGCCCCTGGCCCTGGTGGTGCCCGACGTGGCCATCGAGGTGGACTCTCCCTTCGCTCCCTGGCGCTCCGAGCTGGTGCTCTTCAACCCCGAGGACCGCGACCTCACCGCGCAGGTGCGGGCCCGCACCCGGGATCACCGTGAGTTCACTGGGCAGCTCACCATCCCCCTCCGAGCCGCTGCCAACCTGAACGACTTGCGAGGGGTTTTGCGGGACAGCCAGGGCGGATCACTGCCCGACAACCTCACCGTGACCTTGTGGGTGGAAGCCCCTCAGGGGAACCGCTTGCCCCTGGTGGGGGCGCGCACCTACACGGAGCCCGGCGGCGGCGGCTCCTACGGCCAGGCGGTGCCGGTCTACCCCCTCTACCCGGCAGAAACCACGGCAACCACCCTGTGGGTGGTGGGCGCCCAGCACAACGGCAGGGTCAACGGGTTCCGCACCAACCTGACCATCGTCAACCCTGCCAGCGTGCGTTGGGGGCGGGACAAAGGGATCACCTTGACGCTGTACGACCAGAGCGGGCAGCGTTACGAAAAGAGGCTGACCGCCTTCGGCGCGCGCCAATACGACCGCCACAACCCCATCACCGCCTTCTTCGGCCTCAACGAGGAAACTGACCTAGGGAAGTTCTCCCTCAAGGTGGAGGTGGACCCGGGCGTGCAGGCGCTGGTGGTGTGCTCGGTGAACGACAACTTTACCAACGACTCCTTTGCCCTGCTGGCGCAGCCCGACGTGGATTAGGGGATCGTCCCTGCCCCCTCCCCCGGTACCCCTGGGGGGAGGGGGCGTGGGAAGGCAAGCCCCTGGCGCCGCCCCGGCCCTGGGCCTGAACTCCGGGGGGGAGAAGCCCTCACCACCGCCCGGAACGCGGGTGGGGCCGTCCCTGTAGCCTCCCGGCAGCGCCCCTCCCAACGCCGGTTGCAGTTCCTGTGGTACCCTCTGGCGGTGACTGCCCAGCCGCCGGCTGTGCACGTTGAGAAGGTGGTCAAGCGCTTCCCGGTGTTTCGCCGGCGCCGCGATCGCCTGCGCTTTTTTTTGGGGCTCGCAAGGGGTCTGGAGTTCCACGCCGCCGTGGACGGGGTTTCGTTTACCGCCGCCCGCGGGGAGGCGGTGGGCCTGATCGGGGAAAACGGCTCAGGAAAGACCACCCTGCTGCGGCTGCTCATGGGTGTGACGGAGCCGGACGAGGGGGTGATCCAGCGGGAGGGTCCGGTGGCGGGGATCTTGGAGCTGGGGGCCGGGTTTCACACCGACCTGACCGCTCGGGAGAATTTGCTCCTCTATGGGGCCGCCCTGGGGCGCCCGACCGCGGAGGTACGGCAGCTCATTCCGGAGATCCTGGCCTTTGCCGAGTTGGAGGCGTTTGCGGACCAACCCCTGTACAGCTTCTCGTCGGGGATGACGGCGCGGTTAGCTTTCGCCGCCGCCACCTGCGTGTCGCCGGCGGTGCTGGTGGTGGACGAGGCGTTGGCGGTGGGGGACGGGGCCTTCCAGCGCAAGTGTATTCAGCGCATGGTGAGTTTTCGCGACAGCGGCAAGACGGTGGTGTTCTGCTCCCACGCCATGTACCAGGTGGCGGAGTTTTGCGCCCGAGCGGTGTGGTTACGCCACGGCCGGGTGGCAGCCGACGGCCCCGCCGCTGAGGTGATCCGCGCTTACGAAAGGTACCTGCGGCGGCGCCGATCTTCCCCTCCTCAGCAGGGCGCCCCTTCCCTGTCGCCGCCGGTGGTCCCTGAAGCGTGGGTGGTGGATCTGCAGGTGGATCCCCCCGACCCCTGCAGACCGGGTCAGCCACTGTCGGTGCGCCTCACCGTTGGTCGCAGCGCCGCTGGTCTGCCCGTGCACGTGGCCCTTTCCTTTGAAACTGCTGAGGGGGTGGTCCTGGCGCTGGTGGGGACCCACTGGGACGGTGTCGCCCCCTTGACGGGCGGCTGCGAGGAGTCGGTGCGGTTGGTGGCCGAGAGTTTTCCCGCCGCCCAAGGCCCCCTGGACGTGACGGCGTACGTGGCCGATGAGCGGGCCCTGCGTCTGTATGATCAGCGCCGTTTCAGCCAGGCGGTGCAGATCCGGGCCGACGGCTGGGCCCCCGCTCTGGTGGTCTTTCCCCACCGCTGGGAGCTGGGGTGATATGGGCCACCCCCCCGTCCTGCTGCGACCCTTTGCGGCTGGCGACGAGGCGAGCCTCAACCAGGCCTTCAACCGGGCCTTCGGCGCCCAGCGCTCCTTACCTGCGTGGCGGGCCAAGTTCTTCGACCCCACCTTCATCATGCTGGCCGTGGCCGGGGAGCACACTGTGGTGGCCCAATACGCCGCCCTGCCGGTGCGCCTGCGCGTCCCCGGGGGGACGGTGCGTGCCGGCCAGATCGTGGATGTCTTTGCCCTCCCCGAAGCCCGCCGCGGCTTGGGCGCCGCGCGGTTGTTTCTGGCCACCGCAGAGGCGTTTTTTGATCGCTTCGGCGGACCCCAGGCGCTGTCGGTGTTGTTTGGCTTCCCCGGCCGGCGCCACTTTCGCCTGGGGCTCACCCGGCTGGGTTACGACGCCATGCCACCGGAAAAGGTGCCGGTGTGGACAGCGCCGCCGTCGCCGCGGCGGCGGTTCAGCGTGGCCACCCAGGTGTGGGACGACCCCGACCCCCAGGTGTGGGACTCCCTGTGGTCGGTGGTGGCGCCCCGCTACCCGGTGGCGGTGGTGCGGGACACGCAGTGGTTCCAGCACCGCTTTCCCGCCACCCACGACTACCGGGGTCTGCTGGTGACTCGCCGGGGCCGCCCGGCGCTGGCAGCGGTGACGGCGCGCCAGGGCCGTCGCCAGCTGGTGGTGGATCTCCTGTGGGACGGCGAGCCCCCCGCTCTGCTGCGCCTGCTGGAAGAGGTCCGCGCCGAAGCGTGGGAGCGCCGCCTGGAGGTGGTGGAGTTGTGGCTAGCGGGGGACCCCCAGGCGGAGTCGGTGCTAAGGCGCTGCGGCTGGCGCTGCCAGGTCCATCCTGACCTGCACCGAGTGGCCCGGTCGTTCGACTCCGCCGTGGAGGTGGGGGATTTTCCTGGGCGTTTTCTCCTCACCCTGGCCGATACCGATTTGGTGTGACGGTGGATACCGCAACCTTGGTGTGGGCGCTGCTGCCGGTGGGGGCCATGCACTTGCTGCTGCGCCGGCGGCGGGAGTTGCTGCTCACCTTGCTGGTGGTGGATGTGGGCGTGGCGGTGCTGCTGGGTCGGTTGGTGGTGGCAGGCGCGCAGCTGGGGGCGGGAGTGCCAGGGGCCGAAGGGTGGGGGATGCCAGCCACTGCCCTAGGTTCTCCGGAGCAAACCGACCTGCCGCTGCAGTTTCACATCTGGTGGGAGGAGGTGCGCCGATTGGTCAAAGCCGGCGTGCCCCCCTGGGTGAGCGAGCGCATTGGCGGCGGCATCGGCCTGTTCGCCCACGGGCAAAGCGGGCTGCCGTTCCCCTTGCACCTGCCAGTGTGGGTGCTGGGGGCGGAGCTGGGCACCGTGGTCATGGCGGTGTGGAAGTTGGTCCTGGCGGGTCTCGGCGTCGCCCTTTTCATGGGCCGCCTGGGCGCCCATCCCGCGGCCGTGGTCACGGCCGCGGCCACCTGGGCGTTCCACCTCTACCTTTTGTCGTGGTTGGTGGTGCCCCTGGCTTGGGTGGTGGCGGCGGCTGGCTGGGTGGCGTGGGCGCTGCTGGGCACGCTGCGCGGCCAGCCGGGAGCGGCGGCGCTGACCGCGCTGCTGCTGGGGGTGCTGTGCGGCTGGTCGGTGCACCCGGAAAGCGCCGTCTTTCTCATGGGGGCCGTCGCCCTGTGGGGGGCGGTGGGCGCCTGGGGCCGGGCGCGCCGGTACGGCCGAGTGCTGGTGCCGCTGGTTTTGGCGGTGGCCGTTGCCGGGGTGGGTGCACTTCCCGCCTGGATCGCCATCACCGATTCCGCGAAGCGGGAGGCCATGACTGGCGTGGCTCGCTTTCCCCTACCGGGGGTGACGGTGGCGTTGCGCCTGCGGGTGGCCGGGCAGCTGTTCGTGCCTTGGCGAGATGGCCATCCCGCCGACGGCAGCTGGAGCCTGCCCTTCCCCGCAGCGCCCTGCGCCGTTGCCACGGGGACGGCGCCCCTGGTGCTGCTCTTGGCGGGGGGGGTGCGGCGGCGCCACCGGCGGGTGGCCTTGGGGTTGGCAGCAATGATGGTGTTGGCCGCCCTCTTGTACTTTCAGATCCCCGGCGCTGCTCACCTGCTGACTCGCCTGCCAGTGCTGGGCATGATGACCTGGGTCCGGGTGGCGTTTCTTATTCCCTTTGGGGTCTGCATCTTGGGGGCACTGGGGCTGGATGCCTGGCTGCGGCGGCCGCGCCCGGCCCGGTTGGCGCTGGCCGCCGGCGCGGTGCAACTGGCGGTGCTGGCGGCGGTGGTGGTGCCGCCCTCCCGCTCCCTTCATCGGGCGGCCGTGCCCACGGCCTTCATCCCTGGGGTGATGGCCGCCTTGGCACCCCTGTTGCCCGTGGCGGGGGGCGCGGCGGTGCCGCTGCTGGCGGCCGCCGAGGCGGTGGCGCAGGGGTGGGAGGTGCTGCCGGGGGTTCCGCGCAGCGCCCCCACGGGGGAACCGCTGCAAATTTTGGTACGCCTCGCAGAGGGACAAAAGTCGCGGGTGCTGGGCCTGGGGACGGCGTTGCCGGCCAACGCCGCAGCGCGTTGGGGGCTGTCTGACCTGCGCGCCCACGACCCAGTGCGGCCCCGCTCCCTGGCTCGCCTGCACGCCGCCCTGGGCGCGGCGGGGGCGGACCTGGCGGGGGAGGTGACGCGGCCGTGGGCGGGGCTAAGCGGGGCGTGGGGGGTGCAGTGGCTCGCCACGCCGCCGGCAGGGGTGCCGCCCGCCCAGGCCGCCGGGTGGGTGGAGGTATGGCGCGGAGAGGAGGGCCGGGTGTACGCCAACGCCCGCGTGCTGCCGGTGGTGCGGCTGGCCTCTCGAGCCGTGCCGTCCCCCGGCGACGCTGGTACCGGGGGTTGGGAAGCGTTGGACTTCGCCACCACCGCGGTGGTGGAGGGCGTGTTGCCACCCTTGGGGGGAAAAGGGGAGCTGTCGGTTCTGGACCAACGGCCCCACCGCTGGCGAATTGGCGTGCGCGCCGACGGCCAAGTCCTGGCGCTGCTGCAGGTACCGCACGCGGTGGGCTGGCGGGCTTTTCTCGACCGCCGGGAAGTGTCCGTGGTGACAGCAAATTTGGGGGCGATGGGGGTGGTGGTGCCGGCCGGGGAGCACCAGGTGGAGTGGCGCTACGCGCCCCCGGGCCTGGCGGCCGGGGCGGCACTGACCTGCGTGGGGTTGTGGGGCTGCCTCGGGCTGGCGCTGGGACGGAGACGCCCATGACGTGGCGACTTCCTCTGGAGTCGGAGCTCATCCCGTTCGTGCCTGGGTTTCCTCCGGGGCAGCGTTGGTTGGTGCTGGCGCCCCACCCGGACGACGAAACTCTGGGTCCGGGGGCCACCGTGGCCCTGGCGGTGCGCGCCGGAGTGCGGGTGGAGGTGGTGATTCTCACCGACGGCGCGGCGCAAGGGGATGCCGCCGTGCGCGCTCAGGAGGCGCGGCGAGCGGCGGCGGTTTTGGGCGTTGGCCAGGTGCAGTGGTGGGGGTTGGCGGATCGCTCGCTGCGCGGCGACGATGTGGTCCTCATCCGCCGCCTCCTCCGGCTGTTGGCCACCGGTGGGGCGGATACGCTGCTGCTGCCCTCGCCGGTGGAGTTGCACCCCGATCACCGGGCGTTGGCCCTGGCGGTGCAGCGAGCAATGCGGCGTTTTACCTGGGGGGGGCTGCGCCAGCGAGGCCCGGCTCACGTGGCGTGCTACGAAGTGGGCGCGGCCCTGCGGCCCAACCTGCTGGTAGCAGCGGACGCTGGGTGGGAGGTAAAGGAGGCTGCCGCCGCTTGCTACGCCAGCCAACTGGCGGTGCGGCCGTACCTGGAGGCCGCGCAGGGCCTGGGCGCCTTCCGGGCGCTGACCCTCGCCGGGGTGCGGCGGGCCGAGGCGTTCCACGTGGTCAGCGGCCGCTGCCTGGGGCGTTGGAGTGCGCGCCGCTGGGCGGCCGCCATGGGCTCCCCAGCCTGTGTCCAGCTCCGTCCTGCGAAGGGGACGTGAGAGCAGGTGGCCAATTGGGCGAACGTCGCCTGCTCAGGCACCGATTTTGCTTGCATGCTCCGCGGAGGCGAAAAACCATGGGCGTACGCGTCGCAGCTGCCGTGATGGTCCTGATTTTGGCGGTGGCTACCCCGCTGCTGGCGTCCTCGCCCCGTGTGCACGTGCACCTCGGCTGGTGGTGGTACCCAGGATGGTGGTGGGGTGCCACCTGGAGCTCCCCTGGGGTGCCGCCGTTGGACCGGGCGTGGACGGTGGTGGACACCGACGTCTCACCGGAGCAGGCGCTGGTCTACCTGGATGGCAAGCTCATCGGCACCGCCGACGATTTCGACGGGTTCCCCGACTACCTGTACCTGCGTCCGCCGGGTCGCTATGTCCTGGAGTTCCGCTTGGGCGGCTGGGAGAGTGCCACGATCACCGTGGACGCCGCAGAGAATCGTTTCGTTCCGGTGAACTTGAAGCTGGTCCGTACGCGGGGCGAGGCGAGGGCGGCGTGGTACCAGCAGCCGCCGGGGCTGCCGGTGGGGAGATTCTTCGAGAAGGAGCCCACGGCGGCCAAAGGCAGCCAGTCGGCCCCCCTCAGCTCCCAGGGGCGCCCCGATCCGTCCTTGCGCCCCGACATGGGTGGGGGCGCCGGAGCGCAGCCGGCCGCGACGGCGGTGCTCATCCTGGTGGTCCAACCGGATACCGCAGCCGTGTACGTGGATGGCCAGTTCGTGGGCACCGCCGCCGAGCTGGCCCGACTGGAGCGCGGGCTGGCGGTCTCGGCCGGCCACCATGTGGTCGAGGTGCTGGCACCGGGGTTCGCAGCGCGCACCGTGACCGTGGAGGTGGAGGACGGGGCGCGCCAACAGGTGGTGGTGGAGCTGGACCCGCTGCCGGGCGAGGGGACTAGACAAAACCGAACCGAGGTTCTATACTTTATGGAGACTGAAAAAAGGGAGGGCGGCGGTCAAGCATCCACTCTTGCAAACCACTCAACTTTGGCCTACCTGAAAGAAGTTCTTCTTTTATCCCACCGTAAAGGCCAGTCTGAAATGACTTGAGTGACCGACCTCCCGCTTCTTCACACCGCCGCCGGTACCTCCCGGCGGCGATTTTTTTCTCGAGGGCCGGCCGCCGCTTTGCCCCCTCCAGCCTCCTTGCCGCGGCGGTTGTGACCGTGGCCTGGGGACGTGCGGCTGTGGGCCGCGGCGAGCCCACCGCTGGCGTCCATTCTCCATGGGAACGTGAAGCCCTTGTGAAGGCGGTGGATGGCCGACGGAGGGAGGCGGTCCCCACGCCCACAGGTGGCCCACCGGTGTGGACGCCAGGGCATCCACGGGGTGGGTGGCGAGGGAGGCGTTTACGGTCTGGGCTTGGGGAGCGGGGTGGTCAATCACGGTGGCGAGCCGGCGCAGCGGTGCAGGGAAGGTGGGCGGCCCTCACGGCAGCGCCGCCAGCCGGCCGCCCGCCACCGTCTCCAGACCGATGTGCAGCGCCCCGGCCAAGCGCTGCGCGGTGAGGAGAGCGGCGGCGGCGTCCAAGAGCTTCTCGGCGTTGGCGGTGGCGCTAAGGCGGAGGGTCTCGACGATGGCGGTGACCAGCGGGAGCACCGTCTCTTCGTTTTTGAGCCGGGTGACCACAGCGGCCAACGCCGCGCCGTCGCCGTCCACAGCGGCGGCCACCAGTGCCGCCACTTCAGCAGCGCTGGCGCCGGCAAGGGTGCGCGCAGCGGTGAGATTCCCCCCCGTCGAGGCCAGCTGCGTGCGGGCCTCGTCCAGGGTCGACGCAGACAGGGCGGCCAAATGCGCCGCCGCTTCGTCGTCGGTGGGTGGGGGGACGCGCACCGCCACGGTGCGGGACACGATGGTCGGCAGGACGTGGCGGGGGTTGGCGGCCAGCACTAGGAAGACCACCCTGGGGGGAGGCTCTTCCAGGGACTTGAGCAGGGCCACGGCTGCTTCCACTCCCAGGGGCGGCGTGTGCACCGGATCCACGATGACCACCCGCCGCAAACCTTCAAAGGGGTGGCGGTCGAGGGTGGCCAGCAGTTCCCGCACGTCATCGATGGCGATGGTCCCCTTGGGATCTCGGCCGCCGTTCTCGTCGCCGTCGGCCACGCCCCGCCGCTGCGCCGCCGAACGGGGTTGGAGCAGGTGGACGTCGGGGTGGATGCCGCGGCGCACCCGCTGACACGAGGAACATCGGCACGGCTGGCGCGGGCAGGTCCGGCAGGTCAGGGCGGCGGCCAGCTCGACGGCCAGCGCTTCCCGCCCCTGCTCGGGCTCGCCCACCAGCAGCAGGGAGGCGGGCAAAGCACCGGCGTGCGCCAACTCCAAGCAGCGGACCAGCACACGCCTGATCCCGGTCCACGTGGCTGGTCGCAGCACCACTGGGGGGTACGACGGGGGTGCCAGGTCGCTCACGGCCAAACTCCAGCGAGGGCGGCCAGCACCCGAGTGTGGACCTCGTCGACGCTGCCACGGGCGTCAACCAGCTGAACCCGGCCAGGGTGGCGCGCGGCCAGCTCCCGGTAGGCCCGTGCCACGGTGCAGTGAAAGGCGTCATCTTCGTCCTCAAAGCGCCGGTTGGCGGCGTGGGTGGAGCGGCGGGAGCGCGCCCGCGGCAGCCCCACGTCTACCGGCAACTCCAGCACGATGGTACGGTCCGGGACGAGGCCGGCGCACGCCACCGCGTTGAGGCTCTCTACCAGTTCGATGCCCAGGCCGCGCGCCACTCCCTGGTAGGCCACCGAAGAGTCGGCAAAGCGATCGGCTATTACCGTGGCGCCGCGCTGCAGAGCTGGCGCAATGACCCGCGCCACCAGTTGGGCTCGGGCCGCCTCCAGGATGAACAGCTCCGCAGCCGCTGCCGGGTCGCTGGCGGGATCCAGCAAGACATCCCGGAGGCGCTCGCCGAGGGCGGTTCCTCCTGGCTCCCTGGTGGTCACGACGTCAACGGCGTGCTGGCGCAGGTACGCCGCCAGTTTCTCCACCTGGGTGGACTTTCCACTGCCTTCGATGCCTTCGAAGGTGATGAAGCGGCCGCTCGGCACAGGGGGATTGTAGCCGCGCTGGGGACGGTGGTGTGCCGGTGAAAGCCGGTTGCCTGGGCAACCGGTGCCGTCGAGGGTGCGTACACTATGCCTGTGGCTGATGAGGCACGGCGATGGGCGCAGGGCCCGCTGCCCCTCTTGGCGGCTGGCGTCGCCGCTTTTCTGATTGCCTGCCTGTCTCTGCTGGATATGTTCCTCCCCCGCCCTTACGACGGGGTGGTGGTGGATCCCAACCGGGGCGATCTGGTGATCCAGGCGGTGCGCCCCGGTTCGGGGGCGGCGGAGGCGGGGCTGGCTCCCGGTGACCGCATCGTCGGCCTGGCGCGCCAGATCGTGCGCTCCCAGGCGGAGGCGGCACGGGCGTTGCAACAGCAGCGCATCGGCGATCGCGTGGCGTACCTGATCGAGCGCCAAGGTCAACTGCTGGAACGAGAGGTGCTGCTGGGGCCGCGACGGTTGGGTACGGGGCTGTATTTGTACGGTTGCTTCGCCGGTTTCCTCTTCTTCTTCGTGGGGTTGTTCGTTTTCCTGCAGCAACCGCCCGGTGCGGACCGCTCCCCGGCGCAAGTGTTTTTCATCTTGGCCATGCTGTTCATGCTGTTTTTGGTCTGCCGGCTGCGCCCGGCGTCGTACTCCTGGGTGGATCACCTGGTCATCACCACTGGCAACCTGTCGCTGCTCGCTTTGCCGGCGGCATTTCTCCACTTTTTCTTGGTGTTTCCGCGTCGCCTCACAATCTCTCTCGGGGCCAGCGAGGAGGACGCCGCCGGTGCGCAAGGGCTGCGGGGGTTGGAACGACTCCTCAATTCCCCGCGCCTGATCGCTTTGATCTACGTTTTGCCGCCGCTGCTGTACGGCGCTTCTTTGGCGGCGGGTGCCTTGTTGGGCGTGCGCGTGCGCATGGTGTCGGGGGCGCCCCTACCCTCGTGGGTGCTGATGGGGGACTACCTGATCCTGGGCTTGCTGGCGCTCTTCGTCTCCATGCTGCGCGCCAGTGGCGGGCGGGAGCGCCGGCAAATCGCCACCCTATTTGTCGGCACGGTGCTGGGCGTGACGCCCTTTTTGGTGCTGGGGGTGGGGTTCCCGTCGCTGCTGCGCGACGATCGCTTCCTGCTCCTGGGTGTTGTGCCCATGGTCATGGTGCCACTCACCTTCGGCTACACCATCGTGCGCTTCCAGTTTTTCAACATCCGGGTGATCGTGCGGCGGTCCCTGCTGTACACCCTCACCACGGCGGTGGTGGCGGTGGCCTACGCGGTGGGTATCGCCGTCTTCAACTTGCTCTTCCGGGACGCCTCTTTGGGCCGCTCGCCCTACTACCCCGTGCTGCTGGCGCTGGCCATCCTCGCCCTCTTCGACCCGCTGCGCCGGCGCCTGCAGGAGCCGGTGGACCGGTTTTTCTTTCGCGAGTCCTACGACGCGCGCCGCGCCGTCGAGGAGATGGCCGAGTCGGTGGTGCGGGAAATCACCGTCGAGCGCGTGGAGGAGATTTTGACGGTCCGCCTCGCTCAGGTGATGCACCTGGAGTGGGCGGCCCTGTTCACCCAGGAGGGTGAGCAGCTGTTCTCGCGCGGGCCCCTGGCCAACCGCATCGGCCCAATACCACGGGATCTGGTGCTGGTGGAGGAGGTGGCCCGCCGCAACGGTCCGCAGCGGCTGGTGCAGCTGGAAACCGTCAAGCTCCTGGAGGAGCGCTCAGCGCACCTTCTGCAGGCGCTGGCGGCGGTGGGCACGCGGTTGGTGGTGCCGCTGGCGGCGCGGGGGTCGCTGTATGGGCTGCTGCTGCTGGGGGGCAAGCGATCGGAGGCGGAGTTTCAGCAGGAGGACCTGCAGCTGGTACGTACCCTCGCCAATCAGGCGGCGGTGGCGCTGGAGAACGCGGAACTGCTCAAGGAGCGCACCCGCCAGGCGGCCCTGGAAAAGGAGCTGGAGATCGCCCGCCGGGTGCAGGTCTCGCTCATCCCCCAGCGACTGGTCTTGCCCCCCGGCTGGGAGGTGGCCGCCCACTGCCAACCCGCCCAGCAGGTTGGGGGAGATTTTTACGATGTGCTGCCCGGCCCGCAGCCGGGCTCTGCCGCGTTGATCCTGGGGGATGTGTCGGGCAAATCGGTGGCTGGTGCCATGCGCATGGTGGCGGCGCGGGAGGTACTGCACACCGCGGCACTGGCCGGCGTCAGCCCAGAGGAACTCCTGGCCACCGCGAACCGGCGCCTGTACAACCCCCAGCCCCGCCTGTTCGTCGCCCTGGCCTATGTGTTGGTCAACGGGGGCGGGGGCGTACGCTTCGCCCTGGCCGGGCAGCCGGCGCCGCTGCTGCGACGCCCCTCGGGCAAAGTGGTGGAACTGGCGGCACCGCGCCACCGGCTGCCGCTAGGAGCGCTGCGTGAAGGCCAGTGGGATCTCTGCGCGGCGACTCTGGAGGTCGGCGATACGCTGCTGTTCTACTCCGACGGGGTGACCGACGCCCGGGGCCGCAGCGGCGAGCCCTTCGGCGAGGAGCGACTGGCGCAGCTTCTGGCCGCCACCGCAGGCTCGCCGGCGGCAATCCTGTCCCATCTCCGCTCAGCCGTGGCGGCGCACACCGCGGGGGCCGAACCTTACGACGACATCACTCTGGTGGCCGTTCAGTACGCGGGAGGGGCAGGTGCGTAGCTCCCACGAGGGGTGGCGGCGGGCCCGGCTGGAGACGGTGCTGGAGCTCTCCCTGGCCCTGGCCGGGCCGCGGCGGGAAGAGGAAGTGGTGGACGAGCTGTGCCAGCGCGCGGTGGGGTTGCTGGATGCCCGCGCCGGGTTCGCCGCCTCACTTCTGCCCGGCGGGGAGCTGGCCAGGTTCGTCGCCATCGGGTGGCCGGCCGAGGGCGGGGGCACCGAGGCGTTGATCGCCGCCCAGGAGCGGCACGAGGTGCGCCGGGACGGGGTGGTGAGGGTGCCGGGGCGGATGCTGGGCCTGCCCTTCCACGAAGTGCTGGCAGCGGCGTGCCTGTGGCAAGAGGAGCTGGTGGGGTTGGTGGCGGTGGCAGACAAGGAGGCGCGGCAAGGTCGTCTGCCCTTCGACGACGAGGACGCCATCTTCCTGCGCTCGCTGGCGCTGCTCGCCGCCCCTTGTATCGCCTCGGCGCGTGCCTTTGCCGAGGTGGAGCGGCAACGCCAGGTGCTGGAGGATGAAAACCGGGCGCTGCGCGCTTCGGCCGGTGACGAGCTGGGGCTGGTGGGCGAATCTCCACCGATGCGTCGGGTGCTGGAACTGGTGCGGCGCGTAGCGGCGGCCGACGTGTCGGTGCTGGTGCGGGGCGAGTCGGGAACTGGCAAGGAGCGGGTGGCGCGCCTGATCCACGCCCTTTCGGCCCGCAGCCGCGGCCCCTTCGTGCCGCTCAACTGCGCGGCCGTACCGGAGACGCTGCTGGAGGCGGAGCTGTTTGGTATCGAAGCGGGAGTCGCCACGGGGGTGACGGCGCGGGTGGGCAAATTGGAGCTGGCCCACGGCGGAACGCTGTTCCTCGACGAGGTGGGGGATCTGTCCCCGGTGCTGCAGGCGAAGCTGCTGCGCGTGGTACAGGAGCGGGAGGTGGAGCCAGTGGGCGGGCGCGGTGTGGTGAAGGTGGATGTGCGGCTGGTCACGGCCACCAACCGAAACTTGGAAGCCATGATGGAGGCGGGGGAGTTTCGCCGAGACCTGTACTACCGGCTGAAGGTGGTGGAGCTGCTACTGCCGCCGCTGCGCCAACGTCGCGAAGATATCCCGCTGCTGGCACATTACTTCCTACGTCGGCACGGGGCCCGCCTGGGGCGGCCGAAGGTGACGCTGTCCCGGGGCGCGCTGGAGGTTCTTCTGCGCCACGACTACCCCGGCAACGTGCGGGAACTGGAGAACGTGTTGGAGGCCGCGGTGGCCATGGCGCCCACCGGCCGAGTGGACACGGAGGATGTGCGGCTGGCGTTAGGCAGGGGCGAACCGCCTGTGGGGGACGCCGGCGACACCCTCGACCAGGTGGTGCGCGCCCACGTGCAACGCGTGTTGCGTGCCCACCGTGGCAACCGGGCAGCGGCGGCACGGGCCTTGGGCGTGGACCGCTCGACGCTGTACCGCATGCTTGCGCGGTGGGATGCCACACATGTTGCAGAATCCTACAATGTGGCCCACGATATTGAAAAGACGAAATTTCCACGTCGGAGGCGGATGTGATCACACTGTCTTGTTGCATAATGCAACAAACGCGCACCGAGCCGATCCTCCCGGATTCGCGTTATTTTACTGTCGGTGAATTACTTCATTGCGTTGGCCCGAACCTTGCTTCCGTGGTCGGTCATGACGCCGCTCACCGTGGCCAATCGCCTTCTGGAGCCCCTCACGCACCCCTGGGCGGTGTTGGTGGCGGCCGTAACGCCAGGGGATCCGGCGGTGTGGCAGGCGGCGAAGGAGATGCTGCAGCTGGCCGTGCGGCTGCTGCACCTCGTGCTGGCGCTTTAGGTCACGGGGAGTGAGGAGTCACCTCATGGATGACGGCAACCGCCGCCGCATCGTTCTTCCGCGCCAACCCCACGCGGAGCTGGCGGCGGTGCCGCTGGTCGATCTGTTGGGAGAGCGGCTCGGTTTCTCCCATGATACGCTGGCCGAGATCAAGCTGGCCGTGGTGGAGGCGTGCCTCAACGCCCTCGAGTACGGCCAAGGGGCGGTGGAGGTGGAAGTGGTGGCCTTTCCAGAGGAGCAACCGGCGCGCCTGGAAATCACGGTCACCGACCACGGAGGCGGCTTCGACGCCCGCGCGGTGCCGCCCCCTCATCTGGAAAGCAAACTGCACGCCGCCCGCAAGCGGGGGTGGGGGATCGAGCTCATGCGCCACCTCATGGACGAGGTGGAAGTAAACTCCACGCCGGGGCTGACCCGCGTTCGCTTGATGAGGAAGCGGAAGGAGGCGTGAGAGTGGAGACCTTCGAGCTCAAGCTGGCGCACCGCGATGGACGGCTGGCCGTGCTGGAGGTGGGCGGCTACATCAACAACGAGGCGGGCGAAGCCATCGCCGAGACCGCCGGGACGCTCCTCGCCGAGGGCCACCAGGTTCTGCTTCTCGACCTCAGCCATACACGGATCATCAACTCTATTGGTATTTCCTTGTTGCTAGAGGTACTCGAGAGAATCATGGAGGTGGGCGGCACGCTGGCCTTCTGCGCGCTCTCCCCCTCCATCGCCAAGACTTTTCAGATCATGGGGCTGGCCCAGTACACCCAGATCTACCCAGACCGCGCCGCGGCGTTGGCGGCGCTTTCGCCGCCCTTATGAGCCTGGCCGAGCGAGTCTTGGCCCTGGCAGAGCGACAGACCCGCGAGGGCGGGCGCCCCTTTCCCGAGCAGGTGCTGGAGCGGCTGATGGCCGAAACCGGTGCGAAGGCCGGCATCCTGGGCCGCGGGGAGGAGATCATGGCCCGCCGGGGCGACGGCGGCTTGGCCACCGGTCGGGTCATCTTGCCCGCCGGCCGCGACACCTTTTGGTTGGAACTGGCTGGGGGTACTCCCCTGGACCCGGCTGCTCGCCTGGCAGCCGGGATGGTGCTGGAGTCGTGGGTGGTGCGGGAGGAGCTCAAGAAGGCGCGATTTGGCGAGCGCCGCCGCCTGTGGGAGGTGGAGTCGCTGCGCGCCATCGCCGAGGCCCTGGGAGGGACGCTGGAGCCCCAGCGCATCGCTGAGGAGTTACTGTGGCACGCCACGGCCCTCCTGGACGCCCGCCGGGGCGAGGTTTGGCTGGCCTCGGGGGTGATCGGAGAGGGGAGCGGGGGGGCACTGGGCGAGCTGGTGGCGGTGGCCCGCGTGGGCGGGGAGGTGATGAGCACCGACGAAGTGCGGGCGCTAGGGGAGGGCGGAGTGGTGGAGGGGGGACGCCTGGCCGTACCGATTCGTGGGCGGCGCGGTGGGCTAGGTTTGCTGGTGCTGGCGGAGCGGGAGGTGCGGGGAGGCATCGCACCGTTTTCCGTCACTGACGGGGAAACCGTGGCGTTGTTCGCCTCCCAGGCAGCGGTGGCGTTGGAGAACGCCGTTTTGCACCGCCAGGACCTCCACCGCCAACGGTTGGAGCGCGAGTTGGAGCTGGCCAGGGAGATCCAGCGGCAGCTTCTGCCCGCCTCGTTTTCGGTGCCGCCGGGGTACGAGGTGTTGGCCCGGGCGGACAGCAGCCGAGAGGTGGGGGGCGATGTGTACGACTTGGTCTCCGCCGGCCAGGATGTCCTCCTTTTGATCGCCGACGTTGCCGGTAAAGGGGTGCCGGCGGCGCTCATGGCCGCCTCCCTGCACGCCGCCGTGCGGATAATGGCGCAGGGGTGCCCGGCCCCCCAGGACGTCGCCGCCCGCTTGCACGCCCACCTCTTGGAAGCTACCCCGGACAACAAGTTTGCGACGGTTTTTCTGGCGTGTTTGCGGCCCGGCGGCGAGTTGCACTACGTCTCGGCGGGACACAACCCGGTCATCGTGGTGAACCGCGACGGCGGCGTACACACCCTCGCGTCTACCGGGCCGCCTTTAGGGCTGATCCAGGGGTCCACCTTCGCAGCCCGGCGCACCGTGCTTCCCGTGGGAGCCTTGCTGGTCGCCTACACCGACGGGTTCACCGAAGCCCCCGCTCCCGCTAGCGAAGATGACTACGGCGTGGAGCGGCTGATGCGGTACCTGGCGGCCCATCGCCACGATCCCCTGCCCGAACTGGTGGACGGGGCGTTCCGGGAGGTGACCGCCTTCACCGGCGGCGCCCCGCCCCACGACGACCGCACGCTGGTGGCGCTGCGCCGCATCGCCGTGTGAGCCGGCGCACACGCAGCGGGCGCTGCAGGTGCTATACTCTCATTGACTTTCTCCCTTTTTTTCTCTCCGCCCCCTGCCAGCAGGGGCACCTTCCTTCCCGGGTCACCGTCCGGCGCCGGGGAAGCTACGGCAAGGTGGAGATTTGGGCGTGGTGGGATAAGGTACTTCAGGACGGCGACGGGGTCGGTGACACCGCTTTGGGGAGCAGCCGCCGCAGGAGCGGCGGCGGCGGTACGGCGGCCACCACCCACCCGTGCACGCACTCCGCCGGCAGGGGGCCCCAATGGCGACCGTCGATACTCTCGGCCCCGTTGTCACCCAGCAAGAGGACGGTGCCGGCGGGCAGCGGTTCGGGAGGGCTGGCCTGCAGGCGGCGGGCCAAGGCGGGATCGTCCACGGGGTTCAGCCAGGGGCGGGAAGGACCTCCCAGCCACCACGAGTCGCCTCCCAGGCGCTGCACCGCTCGGCCCGCGACGATCTTGAATTCCTCGGTGGGTTGAGGTGAAGAGCGAGGCAGCGGTCGGCCGTTGACGAAGATGCCGGCCTCCCCGTGCCCCTCCACGGTGTCGCCGGCCAGGGCAACGATGCGCTTGATGAAGCGGTGACCGGGAGGGACCCCGGAGCCGATCTGCAGCTCGCGGGGCAGAGCGGCCAATACCACCTGCCCCCGCCAGAGGGGTACTCTCCGGGTGGGCGGGCGAGAACACCAACGCCAGTTCGCCCGCGCCGAGGGTTGGTGCCATGGAGTTGGACATCACCATGGCCGGCCGCAGGCAGAAGGCTACCCCAGCCCCCAGGGCGAGGGCAGGGAGCGCCACAGCGAGCCACCTCTTCGGCCCCCGGTGGGCGGGCCCGGAGGGGGCACGAGGCGGGGGGCACCCCCCCCGCCTCGATACCTGTGGGTCTCGCCTTCCCCTCACTGGGGGAACGTCCGGCAGACGCTCGTGTCGAAGGACCATTGCGCGTTGCAGGCTGCGATCTTGAACCAGTCGCCACGAGCGTTGCGCTTGCATCGCTCAGCCTTGGCGTCGGCCTTGTCCGTGCATTTCTTGAAGTCGGAACGGGTGTCCTTTTTCTCCTCGCGGTCTTTGAAGTCTTCCACCTTGGCCTCGGCGTAGGCTGCGATGATCACCACCAAGGCCGCCACCAACGCCCCGATGATGATGGCTTCCTCGACGCCGGTGGGGGCATACACCGGCTCGATCCAGGCTCCCGTGGCGGCGCCCACCTGCCACGTGGGAGATGGGAAGACCTCGCTGGTGGTGGCAACCGCCGCCCTCTGCAGCTGGTGCCCGAGGGCTTCGAATTCCTTGGCCCCGGTGTTGACTTCGGCCACGGCGCGCTGGCGGGCCGCTTGTGCCCCGGGGATGTCCATCACCGATCGGGGATTGGCCTGGATCCGGTCGGCCACCTTCTGCGCTCCCTCCCGCTCGGCGGCCTGCTGTACCCCTCGCTGAAAAGAGGGCTCCTGGACGGCCGCGTTGACCATCACTGCGTAAGGATCTGCCGTTGTCAGGCCCTCGAGCTTCTGGCCGACCGCCTGCAGATCCTGCAGATTCCCGGGTCGCAGCTGCATCCCTCGGATCTGACTGAGGTTGCGTTGCATGGCCTGCCACTGGGAGAGCTCCGTGGCCAACGGCCCTTTCAGGCGCGGTTGGATCTGCACCGGAGCAGGGCCCACCCGCTGGCCGCCGGCGGGAACCTGGCTGTGGGCGAGCGGGGTGATGGCCGGCGCGAGGAGGAGCACAGCGGCCGTCAGCCCAGCAGTGAACTGATTGATGGGTTTCTGGTTGTAGGACATGACACACTCTCCTTTTCGCTTCATGTCGGGCCGCACCGGGGCGGCGGTGAACGGCGATCGACCTCTGGGGGTCGATGGGTTGACGGGTCATGGGGAGGACTCAACCCTAAAGCTTTCCCATTGGGTGTCGTCCAGCTCAACACCGCTCTCGTCGAGCGGAACAACTCGCCAGCGCAGGGGCGCTTCGCCGGCGTTGGCGAGGACGAAGGGGGGCAAGGTGTAAGCGGCCGCGCCGCGGCGCAGGAAGGCGGTGAGGAGGGTGCGGCCGGCACGGTCCTGGACCTCCAGGCGGAGGAGGGGAAAACCTGGGGATTCCCACCAGGTGAGGGTCGGGTGGGCCGCCGGGAGCTGGCCTTGGGCCACGGGAAAGAGGAGGTGGATGAGTTCCCCCCTGGCGGGGTAGACCGGGGCGGATCCCCCACCCACGGCGTACCGCAGAGGGGGAACGGCGAATCCGGTGATGCCACCGGTGATTAGCGCCCCGCCCGGCTCCCCAACGAGGCCCAAATCCAGGTCGCCGGCCACGTCGGGAGACGCCTCCAGGCGCAGGAGCACCAGGTAGACTCCCTGGCGCTGGGTGGGCAGGCGCTGGGGGTCGGGGCCGGGCAGGGTGGCCCGGCCTCCCGGAGGCACGAAGAGGTGGAACCGCCCCACTTCCGTCCAGCGCCGCCCTAGTCTCCGCAGCTCCAGGGGCTGGGAAGGTTCCGGGAGGAGCTCCTCGAAGGTGGGAGGCGGATCGCCGGGCTGGACCACGTCCCAGCGCCCTCGCACTACCCCACTGCCGGTGTAGTGCAGCTCGGCGGCCAAGGGGGGGAGCGTGCCTCCCGGAGGGACCACCAGCACCGCCGTGGGGGTGGCGAAACCAAGCACCACGTCGGTGAGGGCGAAGGGGGTGGAGATGCTGCCCCCAGTCAGTCGACAGGTGACCACTACGTACTCGTCCGGCAGCCCGGCGGTGGAGGAGAAGCGGCGGACGTAGTAGAACTGTCGCAAGCCTTTGGTTTGGGTGGCCAGGAAGGCGCGCCGGGCGAGGCTCGCGGGGATGGACATGATGTCGGTGAACCCCCGTCGGCCGGATGGGCGCGAGAGGTCGTGGCGGGTGGGCAAGCGCCCCCAGCTCTCGTCAGGATGGCAGCGCAGGCCTACCGCGGGGGTGGCGGGGATGAGGGTCGGGCACCACTCCGCTTCCACCGAATACTGGTCGGAGCGCAGCTGTCCGTAGGTGATGAAGACGGTGCTAGCCCCTTGGGCGGCTACGTTCACACCGGTGGGGGAACGCACGATGGCCGCGCCGGGGGTTGCATAGGCGACGAAAAGGGCCAGGAGGGCAAAGGGGCGCATGGGGGACCTCACGGCTGTAGGCTGACGGCCAATCCCAAAGAGGCAGACCAGCGGCGGGTTTCCTGGTCCAGCTGAAAAATGGGAAGGCGGGTCTGTTGGCGGCTGGAGGCCAGCCGCAGAGTGGCGCTGGCCCGGGCGGCCGGCACCCCCAGGGGAATTTGGTAGGCGAGCTGCATCTCCACATCTGCGCCGCCGCGCTCCTCCTTGTTGGGTCGGGAGGTGGCGAGGGAGCGGGAAACGCGGGCACTGCACTGCAGCGCCCGGGGGAGGCGCAGGGCGGTGAGCAGGCCCAGGCGGTGGCTGGTTTCGACCTGCCCGGTTTCTGTCCGGGCGATCCGCTCGCGGGCGGCGTCGAAGGTCAACTGAACGTATTGACTCAACTCCACACCCAGGTTCAAGGCGTGGCTTGCCGACTCCACCTCCAGGTCTGTCTGGGCCACGCTGCCGTTTCGGGCGAGGGAGGAGGCGTGCTGAAAGCTCAGTTGCCACCAGGCGATGGCCCAGCTCAAGGCGGCGGTGAGGGTACGGGTGTCCACGTCGGGCACGGTATCCGCTGGGAACAGCGTGTCGTCGCGGGAGCGCCCGACGGTACGGGTATGCTCCCAGCCGGTCTGCAGGGAGGGCAGCCAGGCTCGCCCGGGGAAAAGCTCGGAGAAGGGGAGGGCCACGTGAACCCCCTGGCGCTTTCCCTGGGAGCCGAGCACGGTGGGAAGGCGCCGCACGTTGTCCCAGGTGCGCTCCCAGGAGAGCTGCGCCGTGGCTGCGCCCAGCCGCGCTGCCAGCTGACCGCTGAGGAGATCCACGTCTGCCTGGGTAGCGGCGGCCACCGAGCGGTAGAGGGGATCGATGCGCTGGTGCTGGATCCCTAGGGTGAGCGAGCTCGGCTGGGAATCTCCTGAGCCGGGGCGCTCCAGCAACGTGGTATGCACCTCCAGATAGCGGGCGTCGGACCGGCTGGAGGCCACCGGTTCCACGTTGAGCCCCTCTTCCAGTTCCCCATCGAAGGCGGGGTCGAGGCGCATGCGGGCCCAGCCGGCCTCCACCCCCAGACGCTGGGAGGGGGACGCCAGGGAGAGCTGGGCGCCGCCGCCGCGGCTGCGCTCCGCGGCGGTCACCGCCCCCTGGTTGAAGGCGGTGCGGGGGAGGATCGAGCCGTCCAGCCAGGTGAGGGCGAGGCGCGCGTTCGCCAGCTCGCTGGGGATCCACTCCGTGAGGGTCAAGGTGGCGGTGCGCATGCGGTGGTGCGCCTGGGACAGCCCCAAAATGTCGTCCCAACCCACCTGGGAAGACCCCCCGGTGGTGGCCAACTCCAGGCTCACCCCGGTGGCCAAGGGCACGCGCACCGCCGCACCCCTGGCGGAGAACCCCTGGGCGATGAACTTGTGCTGGCCGAATTGGACGTGTCCGAGGGAGACGGTGGCGGCGCCCCACTCGCTGGCGATCACGTAGCTGGCGAGATCGACGCGGGGGGCGCGCTCGCCCAGGTCGGCGAAGCGCAACGCCGCCTCGCGCTGGGGGACACCGGTCACGGCGAGGGCCGAGCGCAGCACGAAAGCGCCGCGGCGGTGCTCGCTGGCGAGGCTCCCCTGGAGGGAAGCGGAGCGAGAGCTTTGCAGGGGGCCACCCCCACCTGTTCGCCCTCCCACTGTCCGTCCCCCAAAAAGTCCAGGGCAAGAGCGAAGCTGGCCTGCTCGAATCCAGCACGGGTGCGCAGGCGCAGGGGGAACTGGGCGAGCTCTTGCCATCCCTCCGACTCGGAGACCAGATAGACGATGACCGTGCGCTCCCCCGCTGGAACAGCTCTGCTCAGCTTGGCCGGGAACGTCCAGCGGTTGCCCTCGACCTCCATGAGGGCGGTGAGGTCTACATCGTCCACGAAGACGCGGAGGGCCTCATCGGGGCCGGGGAGGGGGTCGATAACGATGGTAAAGGGGGAGTTGAAGGGGAACCAGCGCTCCACGTCCCAGGTGGGGCGCACTCGGGGCTCGTGAGATTGGGCAGCAGCCGGGGGCGCGCTAAGGAGGAGAAGCAGGGCGGTCAATACCCGCAGCCCTCGCTGGTGCCAGCAGATCACCCGGTGGTGTGGCGCGTTCCCCGGTGCGGGTCGCCTGGGGGCGAGGGGGTGTGGGCGAGGGGGCGTGGCCATGGGAGAACGTTAGGCCCGCTCCGTCGCCAAGGCTTGAGGGAATCGTGATGCCAGCGAAACGATATTCGCGGGCGCGGCCGAGAAATTCCCGATCAAATCCTGATGGAAAAATTGGGGGTAAGGAAACCGGCGGAGGCTCCTAGGCGGGTGGGGTGCGGTGACGGCCCGTCGCCGGGAGGCGAGGCGCAGGCGAGCGGCGAGCTGCGCTGGCCGCGGAGGGAGGGCGGTCGCGATCGGCGGGGGTGAGGGGGAGGCCGAAGCGGGCTGCGAAGGCCTCTTGCCGGGCCCGCGCCTCGACGAGAAGGGCGCGGAACTCGGGGCGGGCGTGCACCGGCGTGAGGGTAGCGTCCACCAGGCAGGGGGGGCAGAAGAAGCCCAACTCCACCGCCCTGGTCAACGACCGCATGGCGAGGTCAAAGTCTTGGGCGAACGCCGCCAGTTGGGCGATCTTGTAGGTAAACTCCCCATCCCCTGCCTGGAGCTGGCGGCGCTGCAGATCCAGCTGGCGCAGTAGGGTCAGGGCGTCCTGCCTGCGGCCCTCGTCGAGGGCCAACAGGGCGGCGGCCAGACGCCCAAAGTGATCGTTGGGGGCTGCCTCGAAGGCGCGGCGCAGCGAATCCCGGGGGGACGGGCGCGCGGGGTCAAGAAACGCAGCGAGACCCTCGTAGAACAGGTTGAGAGGCGAGGCGAGACCGGACAGGGTGGCAACGAAGCGCTCCCGTTCGCCGAGGTAGAGATATACCGTGGGGGCCCCGCCGTGGCGACTCACCACCAACGGATCCAGGGCCAGAGAGCGCTCCATGTTCTCCCGCGCCGCTTCCAGCAGGCCGCGTAGCGCAGGACGTAGGAGGAAAAGTAGTGCAGCGCCGGTTCGTCGGGGAGTCGTTCGAGGCCAGTCCGGAGCTGTTCGTAGGCCGCTTCGGCGTGGCCCGTTTCCGCCAGGACGAGGGCGGAAACGACGAAACTGTCACGGCTTGCCGGGGCGAGGAGTCGAGCTTGTTCCGCGGCACTGCGGGCGAGGGCGTAGTACTCGCCGCTGTGCCCCGAGAAGGAGGTCAACGAGTAAAGGGCCCAGGCGTACGTCGTCCAGCCGAGGGCAAACTCCGGCTCCCGCGCCAACACCTGCTCCAGCAAGCTCCGGGCAGTTTCCACGTGCGTCCCGCCCTCGCGGAGGGAGTTCACGGCCAGCAGGTACAAGTGGAGGGTCTCCGGGTGGAGGGTGGTGGAGGGGGAGTTGGGAGCCTTCCCCAAGACCCAGAGGACATCCCGGCGGGCGGCGGTGACGATGGCGTCGCGCCGCTCTCGGAAGGCAACTAAACCTTGGCCGCGGGCGAGAAGCGGGAAATCGTAGGTGCCCACCGGCGAGGCGAGCAGGTATTTCCCTGTCGGCCTCCAGGCGAGGAACAGCTCTACCGTGCCCCACCCTCGTCGCCCCAGCGGGACGGTGCCGGTCAAGGTGGCCGAAGGACCGCCGGAGGTTGTGGGAGGGGTCTCGGCCGCCCCATCCTCGTCCAGATCCTCGGCGAGGACGGCGAAACTGTCTTCCTGGCGGAGCTGGTGGACGAGGGGTTGGCGGAGCGTGGAACCGGCGATGCTCAACTCCGTATCTCCGCCAGAGATCAAGAAAGGGGGAATGGTAAGGGCCAGGGGCGGGGGCTCGAGATCAGGGAGGGGACCGCGCTGGTGGCTGGCGAGGTTGGCGAGGGCGGCCAGGAGCGTCAGGGCAGCGAGGAGCGCGCTGGCCCGGGGGAAGTACCTGCGCAGGGGGGTGCCTTTTCCTCCAGCGGGCGTGTGCTCCTGTGGGGATGCTGTGATGGGCGGTGAGGGTGACAGGGGTTGGGCGGTGGTGAGAGGTACTTCTTCTGTGGGCGCGACGAACCTGTAGCCGCGCCCGTGAACGGTTTGAATGTAGGCGGCGCCGCCGCCCTCGTGGCTCAAGAGGCGGCGGGCCTGGGCCACCGCGCGGGTGAGAACGGCGTCGCTGGCGTACTCCACGCGCCAGATCTTGGCGAGGAGCTCCTCCTTGCTGACCACTCGCCGGCGATGGACGACCAGATAGACCAGCAGCTCCAAGACCCGCGGCTCGCATTTGAGGGCTCGCCCCTGGTAGTGCAGCTCGAAGCGGGAGGGGGTCAAGACGAACGAGCCAAAGCGAAAGACGGAGTCGATCCCGGCGGCGAACTCGTTACTCACTTGCTGCAAACTAAAAAGTCCCCGGAATAAAACAGCTCTTCTGGGATGGAGTATTCCCATCGCCCCGGCGTGGATCGCCCCCGGCGGCCGGAAGGCAGCCCTTTTCCCTTCGCAGGTGCCGGGTGGAGGCCAACTTCCGCCCCCCGGTCCTTCCCCCGACCGGCAGGTGGGGTGTTCGGCCGGCGTTCCCCCGCCAGGAGCTGGGCCGCCGTTTTCGCCACGTCGGCGACCATTGACGGGCGCAAGGCGCGCTTGTACAGTGACGACAGATGCAGCCTGTGTGGTCGAAAGGGCCGGTGGAAGGGAAGGAGGGACAGGTATGAGACGCTTCACGGTACTCGCCGGGGTAGTGATGCTGGCCCCGGCTCTGGTTTGGGCAGCCGGCTTTTCGCTCTACGAGCACGGCGCCAGGGCGGTGGCCCTGGGCGGGGCCTTCGCAGCCACCGCCGACGACCCCTCGGCGGGGTACTACAACCCGGCCGGGCTCGCCTTTCTGGAGGGGATCAGCGTGACCGCCGGAGCCTTTGGCATTTCCTACGACTCCAAGGTCCACGGCGACAACCCCTACCCGGGCCGGGGGTACAAGGAGGAGATGGAGAGCCGCATCTTCCTGCCGGCTCATGCCTACGCCGCCGGCAAGGTGGGGAAGCGGGCCGCCTGGGGGCTGGGGGTGTACGCCCCCTTCGGTCTGGGCACCCAGTGGCCCGATGCCTGGGCGGGGCGCTACGTCTCCCAGCGCATTGATCTGGAGGTGTACAACGTCAACCCGAACTTTGCCTACCGTCTCACCGACACTCTGGCAGTGGCGGTGGGGGCCGACTATTTCCTGGTGGATCTCGATTTGTGGCGGGCGGCGGGGATGGTGAACCCGTACACCCAGGTGATGACCGACGTGGCCAAGGTCAACATGGCAGCCTCCAACGAGACTGGGTGGGGGTGGAACGCAGGGCTTTTGTGGAAGCTGGGTGGAGGTTTTTCCCTGGGGGTGAGCTACCGCTCGCGGGTGGAGTTGGAAGCCGAGGGGAAGGCCAAGTTCATCCAGGTGAGTACCGGCCGGCAAGATCTCGACGGGATCGTACGGAACATGTTGCCGTTTAACGCCACGCCGCGCGTCACCAGTGACATCACTTTCCCCGCCGAAAGCCGCATCGGGTTGGCCTGGCGGGAGGGAGAATTCGGGGTGGAAGTGAACTGGGTGCGCGTGGGTTGGTCGTCCTTTGACGACTTCCCTATGGTGTTCCCCGACTACCCACAGCTTACCCAGATTCGCCGCGAAGACTACCGGGATTCGGACACGTACCGGCTAGGGATGGAATTCAAAGGAAGCGACAAGCTCTCCTTCCAGCTGGGGGCTTTGTACGACGAAACCCCGGTGCCGGTGAAGTCGGTGTCGCCGCTGCTGCCCGACGCCAGCCGGCGCGGGGTGTCGGTGGGCGTTTCCTGGCAGCTCGCCGAGTCCCTACGCATGGATGCGGGGTTCCTCCATCTCATGTTCCTGGACCGCTCCACTAAGGGCCAGAGCCAGGATAACTTTAACGGCACCTACAAGAGTAGGGCGGAGCTGTTGGGCTTCTCCCTGATATATACGTTTTAGGAGGCGACCATGAGAGTGACACCACAGATCCCATGGGCAGCCTTGGCGCTGCTGCTTGTGGCCGGCAGTGGGCCGGCGGTGGCCCAGGTGCAGTCAGGCTACTACGTGGCGCTGGGCGACAGCCTCACGGCCGGCTACGCCTCGGGCGGCCTGGCGCAGCAGTACCAGGCCGACTCCTACCCCGCCATCCTCGCCCGTCAGCTAGGGATTCCCGCTGCCACCTTCCAGCAGCCCATCGTCTCCAACCCCGGTATTCCCGCGGTGATGGAGCTGAAGTCGTTGGCCGTCTCGGGCGGCACCATCGTGCCCACCATCGCACCCAAAAGTGGCTCAGGCCAGCCCATCAACGCCACCTACTCGGGGATGTACGGCAACTTGGGCATCCCAGGCGCCAAGACCGGCGACCTGCTCACCAGAACCGGCGACATCTCTAAGCTGCAGCGGGGCATCATCGACCCTGACACGATCATGTACGACATCGTGTTGCGCTTCCCGGTGTTCCCCGGTACCACCACGCCGGCCCCGGCGGTGGCCCAAGCGCTGGCGCTGCCCGGCACCTTCTACACGGTGTGGATCGGCAACAACGACGTGTTGGGCGCCGCCCTTACCGGTGTGGCGGTGGACGGCGTCACCCTTACCCGCAAGGAGGTGTTCCAGGGGCAGTACACGGCGTTGCTCACCACCCTTCAGCGAGGGGCGCCGTCGGCCAAATTTCTGGTCGCTAACATCCCCGACGTGGCCTCGATCCCCTTCGTGACCACCGTAAAACCGTACATCTTTGGCCCCCAGGGGCAGAAGGTATACCTCTTGGGGGAGAACGGGCCGCTCACCGATGCCGACTACCTCACGTTGTCGGCCACCTCTCTGATCGCCCAGGGGTTCGGCGTGCCGGGCACGGGCAAGCTGTTGCCTGAAGGGGCGGTCACCGCCACCGGCGTGCAGGCCGGAGTGATCCTGCGCGCCGCCGAAGTGGCGGCCATTCGCGTGCGCACCGCGGAGTTAAACTCCATCATCGCCGCAGTGGCCGCTCAGGTTGGTGCTAAGGTATTCAATGTCAATGCATTCTTCTCCGACGTGGTGCGCAACGGGTACTTCGTGGGAGGTGTCAAGCTGACCCCCGAGTTCCTCACCGGCGGGGTGTTTTCCTACGACGGTGTGCATCCCCAGACCCTCGGCTATGCCATCGTCGCCAACGAGATGATCAAAACCATCAACCGCGAGTTCGGCGCCAAGGTGCCTGAGGTGGATCTGCGCCCCTACCTGTTGGGTGCCCAAGCGGCCACCACCGTGCAGGCCTCTGGAGCGGTGTTCAGCCTGGAGGCGTACCGCTCTCTGCTGCAGATCTTTGCCCCTGGCACCGACACCTCCCATTTCGAGAGCGCTCGGCCGGTGAGCCGGCCAGCGCCGGCCCGCAGTGGGCGAACGGCGCCACCAGCAGAAATCCGACCGTAAGCGTTCCCCATCCTTTTTTCCCTGTGCCCCGGTGCGGTGACGCACCGGGGCTTGTTGTCATGGCTGTCCCTTTGCTACTGTGGGAGCGACAAAAAAGGGGGAGGAGACGCTATGGACTACCCAATCTGGGATCTGGCGCTGGGCGGGGGGGTCCTGATCGGGATCGTCGCCATTGCCCACGTGGTGGTCTCGCACTTCGCGGTGGGTGGCGGCCTGGCCATTGCGCTGCTGGAAACGCTGGCGGTGCGGCGGGGCGACGGCGCCCTGCGCCAGCTGGCCTACCGTGGGTCGTGGATGCTGATTCTCGTGTCGACGGTGTTCGGGGCCATCACCGGGGTGGGCATCTGGTTCACCATCGGCCTTATCCACCCCACCGCCACGTCATCCTTGATCCGGACTTTCGTGTGGGGGTGGGCAATCGAGTGGGTGTTCTTCATCCTCGAGGTGACCACGGCGGTGGCCTACGTGGCGACCTGGAACAAAGTGCGACCCCGCACTCACCTGCTGCTGATCTGGCTGTACGCCTTCGCCGCTTTCATGTCGCTGGTGGTCATCCAGGGGATCATCTCCTACATGCTCACCCCAGGCAAGTGGCTGGAAACACAAGCCTTTTGGGATGGCATCTGGAATCCCACCTATGTGCCTGGGCTGGTGTTGCGCACCGGCATCTGCTTCTTCATGGCCGGCGCGTACCTGGCCTTTGCCGCTTTGCGGGAGCAGGACGCGGGGGCGCGGGGGCGACTGGTACGGCTTATGGCGGTGTTCCAGGTGGTGGGCGTGCTGGTGACCTACGGCGGCTACCGCTGGTGGGAGGTGGCGCTACCGGAGTCTATCCGGGCTCTGTTTCTCGGCGCCTCCCCCAAGCTCGCCGCCCTGGCGGCGACCCGTAGCTTCCTGCTGTGGGCCCTCGCCGCATACCTGGTTTTGGTCCTCTTCGCCCTCATCGCCCCCCGCGTGCAGCGTTGGCCGGTCACGGCGGTGGCCCTCATTGCCGCCTTCGCCTTCTTCGGGGGGTACGAACGATTGCGGGAAGGGGCGCGCAAGCCGTACATCATTAGTGATTACATGTTCTCCAACGGGGTGCTGGTGAGCGATATCGAGCGTCACAACCGGGAGGGCATCCTGGCCCACGCTCGCTGGGCGGCGCGGGACGACGACGGATCGTTGGAGGGGAAGGGACGGGCGGTGTTTCGTGCCCAGTGCGCCTCCTGCCACACCCTAGACGGCTACCTGTCCATTCGTAAATTACTCGCTACCGCGGACGCCGACACGGTGAATGTGATTCTGGAGATCATGCACGAGCAGGGCAACGCCTACACAGGCGGCAGCGTCCCGGAGCGCACGGCGCTGGACTACCCGGTCATGCCGCCGTTTGTGGGAACTGCTGAAGAACGCCGCGCTCTCGGAGTGTACTTGGCCACCTTGATTCCAGCTCACGTCGCGGAGGTGCGTCATGGCAAGTAGCGAGCTGATCCCCGCCCTGGACCCCATGCCGGTGCCCGGGCCGCTGTGGCTGTTTCACGTCCTCTGGGTGGTGACCTTTTTTATCCACATCCTGTTGGTCAACGCCGTGCTGGGCGGATCGGTGATTGCCGCGTGGGCGGGTACTGCCAAGCCCGGGCGCCGCTCCGTGGTGGAGCTGCTGCTGACCCTCAACACTTGGGCGATCCCCCTGTCCATCACCTTCGGAATCGCGCCGCTGTTGTTCGTGCAGGTGGTGCTGGGCCGCTTCTTCTACACCGCGGCGTTGCTGGTGCCGGGGTGGTGGCTGGGGCTGTTGGGGCTGCTGATGGTGGGTTATTACCTGAACTACCTGGCGAAGTGGCGGCTAGCCAAGGGCGGCGCGGTGGGCCACTGGTTGGTGCTGCAGGCGATCTGCTTCCTGCTTGTCGCCCTCATCCAGGTGGTGGTCAACCTGCTGCACATGCAGCCCGAGCGCTGGGCCAGCGCAGCGGAGAGTGTCGTCGCGGCCCTCAGGGATCCCACCTTGCTGCCGCGCTTCTTGCACTTCCTGCTAGCGGCGCTGGCCATGGTGGGCGGGGTGGTGGCGTGGGTGGCGGTGCGGCGGGTCAGCGGCGCGCCGGCGGGCGGGAGAGCCGAGCTGGACGCCATGGCCCGCTTCGGGGTGAAGTTCGCCCTGTACGCCACCTTGCTGCAGCTCATCGACGGCTTCTGGTTGCTCTTTGCCCTCCCCGAGGAGGTGCTTAAAGCCTTCATGCGCTCGGGCCCGGTCGCCATGATCCCCCTCACTCTGGGGATCTTGGCGGGGGTGGTGCTGCTGGTGGTGCTCGCCCAGGTGCACGATCCCCTGGCCCAGGGGACCAAGGTGCGGCGGGCGCTGGAGCTGGTGGTGGGCGCCACGGCGGTGATGGTCATCACCCGGCACCAGGTACGAGAAATCTACTTGGCGCCGGCGCGGGCCGCGGAGGAGCTGGTCACCACCGCCCCCTGGGGGCTCATCGCCCTTTTCTTGGTGATCTTCGTGGCGGGGGTGGCGGCCACCGTGTACGCCATGGTGCGGGCCGCCACGGACCGCCCTGCGGCCGGCGAACAGGCGGCGTAGGCCGTGGAGTTTCCTTTGGCCGATGGGGAGGGGGATCAGCGGCGACGTCTGCTGCCCGACTCCTACTGGGTGATCCCCGGGCGCTTCGCCGCCGGGGAGTATCCGGGGGACCGCTGGGACGAAGAGGCCCGTGAGAAACTGCGGGCCTTCCAGGTGGCGGGAATCGACGATTTTGTGGATCTCACCGAGGCGGGGGAGTACGGGCTTGATCCGTACGCCCCCCTCTTGCCGCCCACCGCACGCCACCGGCGCTTTCCTATCCCCGACATGAACGTGCCATCGCCGGCCACGATGACCGCGATCCTAGACGCCATCGATGCTTCCTTGGCTGAGGGGAGAGGGGTGTACGTGCATTGCTTCGGCGGCGTGGGGCGCACCGGTACAGTGGTGGGGTGCTGGCTGGTCCGGCGGGGACTGTCTCCCCAAGAAGCCCTGGAGCGCATCGCCGCCTGGCGGCAGGACACCCCCGATGGCGACCGGCCCTCCCCGGAGACGGCGGAGCAGCGGGCCTTGGTGCGCCGTTGGCGGGAGTGGGAGTCAGCCAGCGAGCACGGCGCGGGCGGCGCGTAGCGCCGCCTCCACGTCGTCATCGCCAATCTCGTAGTGGGTCACCAGGCGCACCTGGTGGGCGCCGAAGGTGCTACACAGGACGCCGCGCTCCCGCATCGCGGCGGCAAAGCGCGCCGCCGGGGTGGCTCCGTCGTCGGCCCCACCGGCAGCGGGAGCCCGCAGCGTCGCCACGATAATGTTGGTCAACACCCGCTGCGGGTCCAGCTCCACCCCGGGCAGCTCAGCCAGCCCCTCGGCGAGGCGGCGGGCACGGGCGTGATCGTCTGCGAGACGATCCACCATGCGGGTCAGGGCCACCAGGCCCGCGGCGGCCAGCACCCCCACCTGGCGCATGCCGCCGCCGAAGAGCTTGCGTACCCGTCGCGCCTCGGCGATGAAGGCGGCGTCACCCACCAGCATCGACCCCACCGGCGCGGCGAGCCCCTTGGAGAGGCAGAACATCACCGAGTCGCAGCGGCGCGTCAGGGCGGCGGCGCTGCAGCCCAGGGCGGCGGCGGCGTTGAAGAGGCGCGCGCCGTCCAGATGGACGCGCAGGCCGTGCCGGTGGGCCACCTCGGCCAGGGCGCCGGTGCGGGCGGCGTCCATGGGCAGACCCGACCACAGGTTGTGGGTGTTCTCCAGGCACAGCAGACGGGTGGGGGTGCGGTAGCTGACCGGGGGGTTGATGGCCGCTTCCACGTGGGACGGCTCCAGCAGGCCGTCGGGGGTTTCCAGGGGTCGCGGCAGGGCTCCCGACCACACCGCCATGGCGCCCATCTCGAAGTTGAAGATGTGGGAGCGGGCCTCGAGGATCACCTCGCTGCCGGGGTGGGTGTGCAGGTGCACGGCGATCTGGTTGCCCATGGTGCCAGTGGGGACGAACAGGGCCGCCTCGCGCTCGAGCATGCTGGCGGCCAGTTCCTCCAGGCGGCGCACGGTGGGATCTTCCTGGTACACGTCGTCACCCACTTCGGCCTCGGCCATGGCGCGGCGCATCTCCGGAGTGGGGCGGGTGACGGTATCCGAGCGCAGGTCAATCATGCCGGCTATCATAGTCGCCCATGGGGCGTGTGGGGATGCAGGATTTCATCGCGGTGGACGCGGTCCCCGGTCTAGAAGAGCTGGAGCTGGAGGCCAACGGCCTGGGTGTGGTGCTGGTGGAGAACCGCTGTGTGCCGGTGGTGGCGGTGTGCGTGCTCTACCACGTGGGGTCTCGCCACGAGGGCGCCGGCCAGACCGGTACCACCCACCTGCTGGAGCATTTGCTGTTCAAGGGGTCGACCAACTTCAATGAGGACAACGGCCGTTCCGTGGCGCGGGTCATGGAGCGGGTGGGCGCCTCGTTCAACGCCACCACGTGGCTGGATCGCACCAACTACTACGAGGTGCTGCCCGCCGAGCAGGTGGACCTGGCGCTGGCGGTGGAGGCGGACCGCATGCGCGGGGCGCTGTTGCGCGAGGAGGATCTGGCCACCGAGCTGCACGTGGTTCGCAACGAGCTGGAGCGGGGCGAGAACGATCCCTTCGAACTGCTACTGAAAGAATCGTTCGCCACCGCCTATCGGGAACACCCGTACCGCCACCCCACCATCGGTTGGCGCTACGATGTGGAACACGCAACCCTCGCCAGCCTGCGCCGTTTCTACGATACCTTCTATTACCCCGATAACGCCTCGCTCATTATCGTCGGCAACTTTGACCGGGCGCAGGTGTTGGCGGCGATCGCCCAGCACTTTGGGCCGCTGCCGCGGGCGCCGCGCCCCATTCCGCACACCGTGACCCAGGAGTCTGCCCAGCTCGGCGAGCGGCGGTTCGTCATCCGCCGCCACGGTGAGGTGGGGTGGGTGGCCCTGTCCTGGCACGTCCCCGCCGCTTGTCACCCCGACACGCCGGCCCTTGCCGTGCTCGCCGACGGGCTGGCGGGGGGGGTGACCTCGCGCCTGTACCAGCGCCTGGTGGAGACCAACCTGTGTCTGGACGTGCAGGCAGTGGCGTGGCAGCTGCGCGACCCCGGGCTCTTTCAGCTTTTCGCCACGCTCAGCCCGGGGGTGGAGCACGGGCGCGTGGAAGCCATCATGCGCAAGGAGGTGAAACGCGTCGCAGGGGGCCTTTCGGCCACCGAGCTCAAGCGCGCCAAGACCGTGGTGGAGGCGCACACGGCCTACCACCGGGACTCACCCGGCCAGGTGGCAGCGGCCCTCACCGAAGCCATGGCGGCGGCGGATTGGCGCTTTTACACCGACTATGTGCGCGCCATCCGGGGGGTGTCGCGCGACGACGTGGCGCGCGTCGCCGCCACCTGGTTGCACGACGACAACCTGTCGGTGGGCTTCTTTGTGCCCCGCGACGGCGCCGCAGCCAGCGGCGGCGCCATCCCCGCCATTGGCCCGCAGCCCTACGGGCTCAAAGGTGGCCTGGTGGACGGCAGCCAGGAGGTCACGTATGGGGGCGGGGCGCGGGCGGTCATCTTACCGCGGCGCGGCAACCCCACCGTGAGCATCTACGGGAGCTTGTTGGCCGGGCACGGCATGGTGCCGGTGTCCGACTGGACGGCCGCCTCGCTGGTGCCGGAGATGCTGGAGCGGGGGACGGCGGCGCGGGATCGCATGGCCATCGCCCGCTACTTGGAGGACCGGGGTATCGAGTTTGGCATTGCCAGCGAGAGCTTCAACCCGCTGGAGGTAACCTTTTCCGGGCGCTGTCTGGCGCGTCGCTTGCGCGGGTTTCTCGAACTGCTGGTGGAGGTCCTCCGCGCCCCCACCTTCCCCGAGGAGGAACTGGAAAAGGTGCGCCAGCAGCGCCTCGGCGAGCTGATGCAGGCGCGGGAGGACACCTTTCAGCGCGCCTGGGAGGCTTTCTCGCAGTTGACCTACCCGGCCGGCCACCCCTGGGCGATGCGCCCCTGGGAGGAGCGGCGCCGCGGGCTCGAGTCGGTGACCAGGGAGGACCTGGCTGACCTGCACCGGCGGCTGTACGGGCCCGCTGGCTTGGTGCTGGCGGTGGTCGGGCAACTGGATGCGGACCACGTGGCGACCGTCTTGGACCGGGCGTTGCAAGGGTGGCACGGCGGGCAGGAGCCGCCGGTTTGGGAGCGCCGCCCGCCATCCGCCGCCGTCCCCCGGCAGGCGCGGCTGTTCATGGCCGACAAGCCCAACGTGGACGTGGTGCTGGGTCACCCGGGCGGCTTGCGACGCCGGGACGAAGATTTTTTGGCAGCGCAGCTGGGGAACGCGGTGCTGGGCCATTCCACCCTCTCCTCCCGCTTAGGCCGTCGCCTGCGCGACCGCGAGGGGCTTACCTACGGGGTGATCTCTCGTTTCTTTGGCGCCGGTCTGTTGGACGGCCCGTGGGCGGTGGCGTTCTCGGTGTCCCCCGGCAACCTCCACCGCGCCGTGGCGGCGACCCGGGAGGAGGTGGCACGCCTATGCGCCGAAGGCCCCAGCGAGGAGGAGCTGGAGGACGAGCGCCAGGCGTTCGCCGGCTCCTACCGCGTCTCCCTGGCCACGCCGGCCGGCCTGGCGCGGGAGTTGGTACGGCTGCTGCGCCACGACCTGCCGCTGTTCGAGGTGGAGGAGCTCCCGCGGCGGGTACTGGCAACGCCCCTGGCGGCGGTGAAACGGGCTCTCGCTGCGCACCTGTCGCCCGCTCACCTCTCCCTCGCCGCGGCGGGGGAGCTCGTTGACCCACCCGCCTCAGCTGGGTAGCATCGCGGCGCCATGCTGCACGAACTGCTGGTGCGCAATTTGGGCATCATCGAAGAGGTGAAGCTTGTGCTTCCCCCCGGGCTGGTGGCCCTTACGGGCGAGACGGGGGCTGGGAAATCGCTGCTGGTGCAGTCGTTGCAGCTGCTGCAGGGGGAGCGGGCGGATGCCGAGCAAGTGCGCGCCGGCTGTGACAAGCTGGTGGTGCAGGCGCGCCTTTCGCCGCCTGTGGACTCGCCCGTGTACCGGATTTTGGCGGAGGCGGGGATCGATGCCGGCGACGAACTGGTGCTGCGCCGCGAGGTGACGGCCAGCGGGCGCTCCCGCGCCTGGATCAACGAAGCGCCGGTGACCGCCGGGACGCTGCAACGGCTGGCGCCCCACCTGCTGGTAATTCACGGCCAGCACGACCAGCGCTCCCTCGCCGATCCGGCGCGCCACCTGGACCTGGTGGACGCCGTTGCTGGTCTAGAGGAGGAGCGCGCTGCCGTGGCGCACGCCTTTGCCGCTTGGGAGGAGACGTGTGGCGCCCTGGCGGCGCAGCGCCGTGCCTTGGCTTCGCGCCAGGAGCGGCTGGATCTCATCGATCTGCGCTGCCGTGAAATTGACCAGGCCCGCTGCGCCGAGGGCGAGGACGAGGCGCTGCGCCAGGAGCGCGCCTTCTTGCGCCACGCCGAACGCATCGGCGAGCTGGTGCAGGCCGTGCGTAGCGCCATCGGGGGGGAGGGCGGGGCGGTGGCGCTGGCGCGGGCCGCGAAGGCGGCGGCGGAGCTGGCGTCCCTGGGGCTGCCGACGCAGGAGGCGGCGGCCGATCTCGACCAGGCGCGACTGCTCACCGAGGAGGCGGAGCGGGCCATCGAAAGCCTTGCTTCGAGGGTGCGTCACGATCCGGCGCGGCTGGAGGCCGTGGAGGCGCGCTTGGCGCTGCTGGAGCGGCTGGCGCGCAAGTACGGCGGCAGCCTGGCGGCGGTGGCCGCGGAGCGGGCGCGCCTGGAGCGGGAGCGGGCGGAGCTGCTGGCCGTGGAGGACGACCTCCAGCGCCTCGCCGCCGAGGAGCAGAGACGGGCCCGCGAGTTCTTGGCGTGCGCCGTGGCCCTGTCTCGGCGCCGGGCGGCGGCGGCGCGGACGGTGGCTACCCAGGTGGCGGCGGTACTGGCCAAGCTGGGCATGCCGGCGGTGACCTTGCGGCTGCGCCTGGAGCGGCGGTGGGCGGAGGACGGCCAGCTGGAACTGGACGGGCGCCGCCTGCAGCCAGCCGCCGATGGCATCGACGTGGGGGAGTGGCTGTTTTCGGCCAACCCGGGGGAGGAGGCACGCCCGCTTTGGCGCATCGCCTCGGGGGGGGAGTTGTCCCGCCTGCACTTGGCCATGCGCACGGTGATGCGGGAACGCTCCGGGGCGCCCGCCGGCGTGACGCTGCTGTTCGACGAGGTGGACGCGGGGATCGGCGGGCTGGTGGCCGACGAGTTGGGGTGCCTGCTGGCCGAAGTGGCGCGGCGCGACCAGGTGCTGGTAGTCACTCACCTGCCCCAGGTGGCCGCCCGCGCCTCGGCCCACCTGGCGGTGAGCAAGGTCAGCGAGGGGGGGCGCACGGTGACGCGGGTGGCACCGGTGGAGGGCGAGGAGAGGGTGGCCGAGCTGGTGCGCATGCTGGGCGGGGGCCCCGCCACGCCGGCGGCGCGGCGGCACGCCGAGGAGCTGCTGCGGCTCCCATGACCGAGCGAATCCCCTTCCGCTGGCAAGCCCACCTGCCCGCCGCCGTCGCTGCATGCACCGCCGTCTTCGCCGCGCACGGGGTGGTGGCAATCCCCACCGAGACGTTCTACGGCTTGGCGGTGCCCCCCGACGACCAGGAGGCCTTGGACCGCCTGTTCGCCCTCAAAGGCCGGCTGCGGGAGAAGGCGGTGCCGGTGGTAGTGGCGTCGCTACCGCAGGCCGCCACCCTGGTGCATCTGCCCGAAGCTTGGGTGAACCGCCTGGCCACGGCGTGGCCGGCGCCGCTGACCGTGGTGCTGCCGGCGCACCGGGGCGGTACCCTGGCGGTGCGGGTGCCGGCGCACCCGTTGTTGCGGGCGCTGCTGGAACGCCTGGGCCCGCTCACCGCCACCTCCGCCAACGTGGCAGGTGGGCCGCCGGCCGTCACCCCCGCGGAGGTGGAGGAGGCCCTCGGTGAGGGGTTGGCGCTCATCCTCGACGGCGGTGCCGCCCCCGGCGGGTTGCCGTCGACGCTGCTGGATCTCACCGCCTCCCCCCCACGTCTGCTGCGGCCGGGGGCGTGGCCGGTGGATCCCGCCTGGGGCGTGAAGGTTGTGTGAACTTTCCTCAGTTGCCGCGGAAAACCCTGTGGAAAAGTCTGTCGATTTCTTGCCAACCCCGTCTTTCTCATAGGGTTATACACGCTGCACTGCCACCAGTGCGCGCGTCCAACTCTTTTCTTTTCTATGAGTTCCGTGCATCACATGGAGTCCGTGGGGGTTCGGCGGTGCGGGTGGGGGGCGATTTTCACAGGTTGCAGGCGGGCAGCAACTTGCATGCCACGCCAGGGACACGTTGCTGCGTCCAGGCGGCGCGTGCTACGGTGCTCGGCCGCGAGGAGGTGGTATGCGCGTTCGGCCGTTCGGCGGAGCAAGGCCGCGTTTTGGGGCGCGGGTGTTCGTGGCAGCCAATGCCGTGTTGGTGGGCGACGTGGAGTTGGGCGATGACGTGAGCGTGTGGTACGGCGCCGTGCTGCGCGCCGATCTGCGCGAGATCCGCATCGGCTCGCGCAGCAACATCCAGGACCTGGTGGTGATCCACGTGGACTCGCCGGATTCCCCAACCCTGGTGGGGGAGGATGTGACCGTGGGCCACTCCGCCGTCCTGCACGGCTGCCGGGTGGAGCGGGGGGCGTTGGTGGGGATGCACGCCACGGTTCTCAACGGCGCGGTGGTGGGCGAGGAGGCGGTAGTGGCGGCTGGGTCGCTGGTGCCGCCGGGGATGGAGGTGCCGCCACGGACGCTGGTGGCGGGGGTGCCGGCGCGCCCTCGCCGGGAGCTCAGCGAAGAGGAACTGGCCCAGCTGCGGCGCGGCGTGCCGGTCTACCTGGAGCTGAAAGGACGCTACCTGGCCGCCGACGACGAGGTGGAGGTGGCTGATCCCGGCGAGTGGGAGAAGCTGGCGTGATCCAGCGACCCCGGGGTACCCGCGATCTACTGCCGCCGGAGACCCGCCTGTGGCAGGTGGTGGAGAGCATCGCCAGGGAGGTGTTCCAGGGGTTCGGGGCGGACGAGATTCGCACCCCCATCTTCGAGCCCACCGAGCTGTTCGTGCGCTCGGTGGGGGAAACCACCGATATCGTGCACAAGGAGATGTACACCTTTACCGACCGTAAGGGGCGCTCCCTGACGCTGCGCCCCGAGGGCACCGCGTCGGTGGCGCGGGCGTGGATCGAGAACGGGCTCGGCGATCGCTCTCAGCCCCTACGCTTGTACTACCTCGGTCCCATGTTCCGCTACGAGCGCATGCAGCGCGGGCGCTACCGCCAGTTCGCCCAGATTGGCTTGGAGATTCTCGGCGCGGACACACCCCTGGCCGATGCCGAGGTGCTGGCAGCTCTGTACGAGTTTTTGGGGCGGCTGGGGTTCGACGACCTGGAGGTGCATCTCAATAACCTGGGCGACCCCGAGGACCGGCCGCGCTACCTGGAGCTGATCCGGCAGACGCTCTCCCCGTACAGCGGCGAGCTGTGCAGCGACTGCCGGCGGCGGCTGGAAGAAAACCCGCTCCGCGTGCTGGACTGCAAAGTGCCCCGCTGCGGTGAATTGGCGGCCCAGGTGGCGGCGGTGGAGAGCGTGGCCTCGCCGGCCTCGCGGGCGCACGTGGCGGCGGTGGAGGAGCAGCTGGCCCGTCTGGCCATCCCCTTCCGGCGCAACCCACGGCTGGTACGGGGTCTCGATTACTACCTGCGCACCGTGTTCGAGGTGGTCTCACCCCAGCTGGGCACCTCCACCGTGGTGTGCGGGGGTGGTCGCTACGACCGACTGATCGCCGATCTGGGCGGGCCGCCGGTGCCGGGCATCGGCTTCGCCGTGGGCGAGGACCGCCTCGTGGAGGTGCTACCCGAGGCCTTTCGCACCGCCGTGTTGCAGCGGCCGCGGCTGTACGTGGTTCCCCTGGGAGAGACGGCCTCGGCCCACGCTTTGGCCCACGCCCGCGCTTGGGTGCGAGCCGGCGTGGAGTTGGAGCTGGAGGTGACCGGTCGTTCCCTGCGCGCCAGCCTCAAGCGCGCCGCCAAGGAGGGGTTCGCCGCGGTGGCCATCCTGGGTGACGAGGAACTGGCGGCCGGCGAGGTGACGGTGCGGGAGATGGCCTCCGGCGACCAGATGCGGGTGGCGCTGGCGGCGCTTCCGGCCCTTTGGCACGCCCGCCACGGAGCTGGCCGGTGAGCTCTTCGCCCTATCGCCGTCTGCCCGGCACGCTCTACTCCGCCGTGGTCATGGAGCTCTTCGAGCGCCTCGCCTACTACGGCATGGTGCTGGTGCTGGGACTTTACTTGGTGCAGCACATCGGTATCCGGCCGGAGGTGTACGGCACGGTGTACGGCATCTTCACGGCCGCCCTGTACTTCCTGCCGCTGGTGGCCGGTGCCCTGGCCGATCGCTTCGGCTACCGCCCGGCGCTCATGGTGGCTTTCGGCACCCTGGCCGGGGGGTACTGGCTGCTGGGCGCAGCCACTTCTTTCCCGCTCATCTGCGCCGCCCTCGCCCTCATCGCGGTGGGCGGATCCATCATCAAGCCCACCATCTCCGGGACGATCACCCGCACCACCGAGGACGGGCCGCTGCGCACCGTGGGGTTTGGCCTGTACTACATGATGATCAACGCCGGCGGGTTGCTCGGCCCGGTGATTGCCGCCCAGGTGCGCAACCGGGCGGAGTTTCACTACGTCTTCTGGGTGTCCGCGGCGGCTTGCGCTCTGATGTTCGTGCAGGCCCTGGTGGCGTTTCGGGAGCCGGTGGAGGCGGCGCAGCGGGCCCGCCCCACCTCTCTCGGCCAGGTGGCCCGGGGGATCGTCGAGGTGCTGCGCAACGGCCGCTTCGTACTGCTGCTGGTGATCTTCTCTGGCTTCTGGGGGATGATCAACATCCTCTTCGGGTTCATGCCGCTGTATTTGGAGACCTTTTCCGACCTTTCTGCCGCCGAGGCGGCCATCGATCGCCTGGTGCCCCTCACCGCGGTGTTCGGGCGGTGGCTCAACCCGGAGGTGTTCATCGCCCTGGATTCGCTGCTCATCGTGCTGCTCCAGGCGGCCGTCTCCCACGCCACCAGAGGGTGGCAGACGGTCACCGCCATGCTGGTGGGCACGGCGGTGGCGACCTCCTCGTGGGTGTTGCCGGCACTGTCACCGGCGGCCGGGGTGGTGGCCGTTGGTATCGTGGTCTGGTCGCTGGGAGAGATGACCTGTTCGGCCAGGTTCTTCCAGTACTGTGGCAGCATCGCCCCGCCCGACCGGGTGGCGGTGTACCTGGGGTACTCCTTCCTGTCCATGTTCTTGGGCAACCTCTACTCGGGGCCGTGGGGAGGGTTTCTCTACCAGCGTTTCATCGCCGACCCCATGGCCGCCGGGCTGCCTCCCGCGCCGGGGCTGTTCTTCGCCGGAGTCATGGCCATGGGGGTGGCCGCCACCGTCGGGCTGGTGCTGTACGCCCGCCTCGCTGCAGCGGAACGCCGCGCCTGAGGCTTGCAGCCGCGGTCACGAGCGCCGACACGGACACGGTCCCCGTCACGGACGATGGGAGCGCGGGCTCGCAGGCCCGCCCAGTCACGGCCACCGCCACGGTCACCGTCACGAGCACGGACACGGCCCCAGACACCGTCACTTGCACGGTCACCGACACTGTCACCGGCAGGGTCGCTGGCGCGGCCACGGCGGCGGCGGCTTGGGGTGGGGTGCGGCGGGTGCCTCCCGTTCGTTGGCGTGCTGGATGCTCGCCGCCGGGCCGGGTAGGCGTCAAGGGCTTGCAAGCCGCCCTGCGGGCGGTCGCTTTCGCGACCCTTGACGCCCCCCGGCGCCGGCGGCGGCGGCCTTGGCATGGACGAACGGGAGGCACCCACGCACGCACCCACCAAGCCCACCCAGCCACCGGCGCAGGCCAAGGCCCTCCAGGCCGCCGCGGCCGCCCTGGCCCTCGCCGCCACTGTCAAGGGGCCGTACCGCCCCCTCGCCGAGCAGGTGATCACCGCTGCCGCCTCGGTGCCGGCCAACCTGGTGGAGGGGCAGGGGCGCTCGGGCCGCGACCGCATCTACCACTGGCAAGTGGCCTACGCCTCAGCCCGGGAGCTTTCGGTGCACCTGGAGCTGCTGGCCGGGGCCGAGGCGGTGCCCCGCCCCGCCGCTCAGCAGGTACTGGCGCTGCTCGATGAAGTGCGGGCCATGCTGTGGCGGATGACCCACCCGCGGTAGCACGGTCACCGACCCGGACACGGACACGGGCACCGACCCGGACACGGACACGGTCCCGGACAGGGTCCCGGCCACGGTCCCGACCACTGGCAGGGTCGCGGTCACCGACCACGGACTGAGGACGCCCTCCCCTTCGCAGCGCGGGGGGTGAACCTACGGGTGCACGGTGGCGTGGTCGACGATGCCCACCACCACCGAACGCACCGGGGCGTCAGGGGAGGCGAAAACCTGGCGAGCGCCGTTCCCTTCGTCGAGTACCAGCACGTGCTGGCCGAGACCGGCGCCCACGGCGTCCACGGCGATGAGGTAGCCGCCGGTGGGGGTGAAGGAGGGGTCGGTGCGCTCCACCAGCAGCAGGGTGCGCCCGCGGTAAAAGGGGTGGGCCACGGTGGTCACCACCTCTCCCGCAACCCGCCCCAGGATCACCGCGGATCCTCCTCGGGCTGCCGGTGCCAGTGGTCCACGAGGCCGATGATGGTGTGGTCCACGGGCACGAAGGTGGGCTCCAGGGCGAGGGCCGCCTCCCGCCCCCCCTCGTAGGTGACCAATTGGCCAGGCCCGGCCATGCGGGTAGCATCGGCGGCTACCAAGGCACGGCCGGCGGGGCGGCCGCTGCCATCGAGGGGCTGCACCAGCAGCAGCGGCCACCCCTCGAGACCTTCGTAGACCACCGCCGGGATCACCGTGCCGATCACCCGCCCCAGTAGCACTAGGCCTCCTCCCCCTCCAGCTCCACCACCCGGGCGGTGGCAAAGGCCGTCCCGTGGGCGAGCTGCAACAGGGTGGCCTGGTGAGGCGCCGACACGACGCGGGAGGAGAAGGCAGCGGGGTGGCGCTGGAGGCTGGACCGGGCCAGCGCGTCGGCGGCTTCCACGTCGGCCAGCTCGCCCCGCACCACGGCGACCCCCTTGCCGGCCAAGCCGGCGTCGGCTAAACGCAGCTCCGCCAGACGTACGCTGGTGCCCTTGAGCACCGTCTCCACAGCGCGCAGCAGCGCCGGCACGGTGCTGGTTTCCATCACCAGCAGCGAACCTTCGCCGGCCGCCTGGCGCACCCCGTGGACGGCGGCGTAGAGGTCGGGGTGCACATCGGGCAGGAGCACGTGATCGGCTAGCGCTTCTTGGCCGCGTTCCAGTGCGGCCGCCAGCGCCTCCTCCACGGCGGCGGTGGTACCGCCGAAGAGGGCCAGCCAGCGGCCGCCGGTGATTGTCCCGGCGCGGATGAAGGCGATGGGGGAGCGCTTGAGCAGCGCGTCGGTGGCCAGGAGGCCGGTGGGAATGTCGGTAAGGTCGATGGCCGCTAGGGCAGGGTAGGTTTTTCTCATCGTTAGGTGATCCGGAAACGGTCTTTGAGCACGCAGCGGCGGGCGCGGGAGAAGGTGCGCGGGCCGGTGAGTCCCTCGCCGGTGGGGCTGGCGATGGTGAAGGAACAGTACCCCTCGGCGTCCAACCCGAGGCCCGCCTGGGCGCGGGCGTTCTTGACGAAGATGGAGCAATCACACGCCCGCGCCATGTGGGAGAGGTTGTCCAGATGGCGGGAGTGCATCACCGCGGTGTGGCGGTGCCCGCCCTCCACCGCCACCGCCAGCTCGATGGCCTCCCCGGCGGTGGGCACCCGGCAGACGGGCAACACTGGCATCATCTGTTCGGTCCACAGGAGGGGATGCTCGGGCGGGACCTCCACCAGCGCCAGGCGCACCGAGTCGGGCACGGTCATGCCCAGTTTGGCGAGGATCACCGAGGCGTTGCGGCCGACCAGCTCGCCGGTGACCTGCGCCGGGCGCCGCGGGCCGTGCTGTCGGGCGAAGATGACTTTTTCCAGTTCATTGAGGCGGCCGCGGGGCACAAGCACCGCCCCTGCTGCCTGCAGGGCGGCAAGGAGTCGATCGGCCACTGCGGCCACCACGAGGACTTCTTTCTCGTCGACGCAAATGATGTTGTTGTCGCAGGAGGCGCCGGCGACGATGTCCCGCGCCGCCTGCTCGAGGTCGGCGGTTTCGTCCACCACCACCGGGGGGTTGCCGGGACCGGCACAGACGGCGCGTTTGCCGGAGGCCATGGCCGCCCGCACCACGCCGCCGCCGCCGGTGACCACCAGCAGGCGGATCCCGGGGTGGGCCATGAGCTCCTGGGCCGTCTCGATGGACGAGGGACCCACGCAGGTGACCACGTGGGCGGGGCCGCCGGCGGCCACGATGGCTCGATTGAGCAGGGCGACGGTTTCCGCCGAACATCGCCTGGCCGCCGGGTGGACGTTGAACACCACGGCGTTGCCGGCGGCTAGCATGCCGATGGCGTTGCAGATGATGGTGGAGGTGGGGTTGGTGGAGGGGGTAATGGCACCAATGACGCCGAAGGGCGCCGGTTCGGTGAGGGTGAGGCCGTGGTCGCCGCTCACCGCGGTGGGCGCGAGCTCCTCCAGCCCCGGGGTCTTTTCCGCCACCAGGCGGTTCTTGACCACTTTGTCCTCCACCCGTCCCAGGCCGGTCTCCTCCCAGGCGGAGCGGGCCAGAGCTTGGGCGGCCTCGACCATGGCGGTGCGCATGGCCGTCACGATGCGAGCCCGCACCGCCAGTGGCAGCGCCGCAAAGCGCGGCTGTGCGGCTGCTGCCGCCGCCACCGCCGCCGCCACGGTGGGGTGGACGCCCAGGGGTGAAGCGGGCGTCGGCTCGCTGGGTGAGGGTGCCCCGCCCAGGTGGGCGGCGATGGTGCGGGCAATGGCCTCAACCTCGTGGTCAGCCAGGGGCGTCATGGAGTTTTCACTTGCGGTACCTCACCTCGCCCCCCACCTCGAAGGAGTCCACGATGGCCATCACCACCGCGTCCACGGGGCGCTTGTCGGTGAGGCGGGTCTGGCGCGCCGACGAACCGGAGGCGATGAGGACCACCTCATCCACCCCGGCCCCCACCGCGTCGGCTGCCACCAGGTGGCCCCCGGCGGCGTTGCCCCACTGGTCCAGGGGTTGCACCAGCAGGAGCTTGAGCCCCTCTAGGGAGCTCTCCTTCTGGCTCGCCACCACCGTCCCTACCACCTTGGCCAGTTGCATGGAGGTTTCGCCTTCCGCCGCCCGGCCAGCTACTCCTTGCCCCGCGCCGCCTGGGCCTGAGCAGTCCGCCCCAGGGGCATGACCGCATCCACGTTCCAGTGCGGGCGAGCGATGACGTGCACCGCCACCACTTCGCCGACGCGGGAGGCGGCAGCCTGGGCGGCGTCGCAGGCGGCCTTCACCGCCGCCACGTCGCCGCGCACCACCACCGACACGTACCCCCCGCCGGTTTTCTCGTAAGTGACCAACTCCACCTTGGCGGCCTTGACGGCGGCGTCCGCCGCCTCCACCACCGCGGGGAACGACCTGGTCTCGATCATGCCCAACGCTTCAGTCATGCACTCCTCCTCTCCTAGCGGATCGCCACCTGGCGGCCGCCAATGGCAGCAATGGCCTGCTCGGCGGCGCGAAAGCCCACGTCAATATCGCGCTCCTCGCCTCCCAGGTAGACCCGGCCAAAGGAGCCGAAGGCGCGCACCTCCAAGATGTTGATTGCGGCCGCCTTCTCCGCCTCGTTGGCGGCAATGGCGGCGTAGCCGGCGGGGGCCACCTCCATGACGTAGAGGGACTGGCCGGGCAGGATCATGTCGCCGTGCCGGGTGCGGTTGATGAGCTGGGTGTGGTAGTCGGTGATGTTGCGGATCACTTGGCTGGTGAACAGCTGTGGCCTGATGCGGTCCTCCTCGGCGAGGCCCAGTTCGGCGAGGATGGCGCGCCCCGCCTGGCGCACATCGGCCTGGGAATCCCCGTGCAGCTCCAGCATGCCGTAGAGGCGTTCGATGATGAGCATCCCGGGCCGCACATCGGTAGCCTTCAGCGCCACGTCGGTGAGGCGCATGATCTCCATGCCCGGCGCCACCTCCACGAACAGCGACGCCTGCCCGGGCACCGGCAGGAACCCCTGCGCCACCGTGCCCAGAAACGACGCAAACTTGGGCTGCAGGCTGTCCAGGAACACGTAGCAACGCAGCTCGGCCATGCTCAACCCCGATCCTGGCCCGCCTGGGCCCGGGCCTCTGCCACGATTTTGACGCTCGCGGACGAGCCGATGCGCGAGGCGCCGGCGGCGATCATGCGCACCACCTCGGCGAAGGATCGAATCCCCCCCGAGGCCTTGACCTTCAACCCAGCCGCCGCCACCGTGCGGTGCATCAACGCCACGTCTTCCACGGTGGCGCCTCCGGAGGAGAAGCCGGTGGAGGTCTTGACGAAGTGGGCGCCGGCGCGGACCGCCAGCTGGCAGGCGCGTACCTTCTCCTCTTCGGTGAGCAGCGCAGTTTCCAAAATCACCTTGGCCACGGCGCGCCGCTCCCGGCACGCCTCCACCACGCCGCGCATGTCCCGGAGCACCAAGGTGTCGTCGCCGGCCTTCAAGGCGCCGATGTTGATCACCATGTCGATCTCGTGGGCGCCCTCGCGCAGCGCCCGACGGGCCTCCAGCGCCTTCATCTCCGGCGCCTGGGCGCCCAGGGGAAAGCCCACCACGGCACACACCTTCACTGTGCTGCCGCGCAGCAGCTCGGCTGCCTGGCGCACCCAGGCGGGGTTGACGCATACCGAAAAGAAGCCGTACTGGCGAGCCTCCTCGCACAGCTGGGCGATATCCGCCGGGGTGGCTTCGGGGCGCAGCAACGTGTGGTCGATGAGCTGCGCCACCTGGGCGGCGGCGAGCTGGGGTGCGGCGGTGGGCGAGGACGTTTGGGTCAAGAGCTGGCGTACGCGGGCGGCCACCCGCTCCACATCCCCCGCCGAGAGCCCCTCTCTGCCTTGCTCCAGCTGGCGGATCATGGCGACGCGGGCGCGGTGGCGCTCCACGGTGCAGCGGGCGGTGAGGAATACGTCCACGATGCGACGGGCGGTGTCGGCATCGGTGTGGGCGGCGCCGAGGGTGAGGACGTTGGCGTCGTTGTGCTCGCGGGCGTTGCGGGCGAGCGCCTCGCTGTAGCAGGCGGCGGCCAGCACCCCGGCGATCTTGTTGGCGGTCATCGCCGAGCCGATGCCCGCCCCGTCCACCGCCACCCCGAAGTCAGCCTCGCCGCTGGCCACCCGTTGCGCCACCGCCGCCGCAAAGCGCGGGTAGTCCACCGGCTCCCGGGAGCTGGTACCGCAGTCGTACACCTGGTGGCCAAGGCCTGTGAGGTAGGCTTTGAGATCCTCTTTGAGGTCAAAGCCGCCGTGGTCCGAGCCGATGGCGATGCGCAGGGGGTGCGCCATGGGGCAGATGGTACACCAGCGCCCCCGGCTGCGGTCAGCATCGCAGCGGGTATGCTAGCCGCCGTGCCGGCACGGGTGCGGAAAATCGTCTCGGGCGGGCAGACCGGGGTGGATCGGGCGGCGCTGGACGTGGCCATGGCCATGGGCATCCCCTGCGGCGGCTGGTGCCCGGCCGGGCGCCGCGCCGAGGACGGGGCGCTCCCCCAGCGCTACCCGCTGCGCGAGACGCCCTCGCCGGAGTACGCCCAGCGCACCCAGTGGAACGTGCGGGACAGCGACGCCACCTTGATCATTGCCCGGCCTCCCCTCTCTGGTGGCACGGCGCGCACCCTTAAGCTGGCGCTGGCCTATGGCCGGCCGCACCAGGTGGCGGACCCCAACCGCCCCGGAGAGGTGGAACGCGTTCGCCGCTGGTTAGAGGAGGTATCGCCCGCGGTGCTCAACGTCGCCGGACCCAGGGACGACCCGGGGGGGAATGTGTATGCCCAGGCGCGGGCGTTTCTGGTGGCGCTCCTGGCGCCTTGACGCGCGGCGCAGCGGTGCCGTAGCGTGGTGGCGGTCGTGGAGGGAACATCCATGAAAGTCGCAAAGGTCCTCTGCCCTACGGACTTCTCGCCCTGCGCCGGGCAGGCGCTGGAGGTGGCGGTGCTGGTGGCGCGCTCCTTCGGCGCGGAGCTGCACGTCCTGCACGGGATCGTGCTGCACGCTGCCGATCCCCACAGCGCTGTGCACCATTTGCCTAACCTGGAAGAGATCGAGGCGATCCTGCAGCGGGCCGCGGCTTCGGCGCTGGCTGAGGATATCGCTCCCCACGCCGACGGCACCTTGCGCATCGTCGAGGTGCAGCGACGGGCGCCCTTCGCCGGCGAAGCCATCCTCAACTATGCGGAAGAAATCGGCGCCGACCTCATCGTCATGGGTACCCACGGGCGGCGAGGGCTGTCCCACCTGCTCCTGGGTTCGGTGGCCAACGAAGTGGTGCGCCGCGCCCCCTGCCCGGTGATGACCGTGCGTCCACGCCCGGACGGGGCGCACCTGCGCGCCATCGACCGCATCCTGGTGCCGGTGGACTTTTCCAAGGCGGCCAACGCGGCGCTGGCGGCGGCCCGCGACCTGGCGGTGGCGTGGACCGCCACCCTGGATGTACTCCACGTCATCGAGGAGACGGTCATGCCGGCGTTCTACGCGGCTGGCGTGACCTCCCTACTGCAGCTGGATCCAGAGATCCGCACCCGCTGCCAGGCAGAGCTCAGCCGGCGGGTGGAGCGCCTCGGCGGCCCCTCGGTGGTGGCTAACGCCCATGTGCGGGAGGGCAAGGCCGCCCAACAGATCGTCGCCTTCGCCGCGGAGCAGGCCAGCGACCTCATCGTCCTCGCCACCGCCGGGCGCACCGGCGTGGAACGGTTGCTGCTCGGCAGCGTCGCCGAAAAGGTGGTTCGCCTCGCCCCCTGCCCGGTGCTGGTGGTACGCCCCGAGGACGACGAGGAGGCCGGCAGCTAAAGCGCGCCGGCCCGCGCCCGGTGTGCATGCAGAGCGGCACAGGCTCCCACCGCGTCACCGCAGGTACCGCCGCAGCGTCGCCCACCATCCCGGCCCCCGCCGAGCGCCCGCCCGCCCGTATCGCCAGCCCCTTCGCCCTCGCCAGCGCCCCACAGTCTTCGACACTGACACGGTCACGGAGGCGGACCCGATGAGGGGGATTTCGTGGGCCAGCAGGGGGGCGCGGGAGAACCCCTGGTCGACGACGACCGGCCAACGGCGCGGCGGCCCAGCCGAGGCCGAGCAGCTCCGGCAGGGCGCCCTTGGGGAACTCGGCGGCCGCCGTGTCGCCGGCCTCTTCAAAAAAAGGCCGGCTAGAACGCGGTGACGAGCCCGGCGGTGAGCCGCCAGTGCCTGTGCTGCACATCCCGCGCCGCCTCGGCCACCAGGCGGAAGTTGCGAGCCAGGAGACGAGAGGTGGTGAGCGAGACGGACTCGTACCGGGCGCCGGGGTCGTCGGAGTCCACGCGGTTGTACAGGGCGGCCAACGCCCACACCCCATCCGCACCTTGGGGGAAGAAGAGCAGCTCGGCAAAACCTCCCCTGGTGACGGCACCGCCTACGGGTCCCAAGCCGCGGTAGGGGTTGGTGTCCTTGCGGTGCAGGTACTGGAGGTTGAACTGCACCCGCTCGCCGAAGTCCAACACCACATCGGGGCCCAGGTAGGTGGTGCGGTTGGCGGGGCCGCCCGCCAGCGACGCAGCCCGTCCTCGGTAGGAAAACACCCCCAGGCGAAGGGGTCCAAACTGGCGCGCCAGGCGCAGGGAGACGTTCTTGTAGCTGTTGTCGTCAAAGGAGCCGGCGTGCACGGGTTGGATCCCGTTGCCGTTGACCACCTGGGCGATGACGTCCACCTGGCCAGGAGCACTCCAGGCCAACACCACGCCGCGGTCATAGGCGAGGTTGGTGTTGAGGTGCCCGACGCGGGTCGTAAAGATCCGATAGTCCTCCCGCTCCAGACGCAACTCCCGCTTGAAGAGCGGGTCGCAGACCTGGAACTGGCCGGCGAGCACGTCCACGGGGAGCCCAAACACCTGGGAGAACTGCACATAGGCGTCCTCCAGGGTGACCGACTCCCCCTCCTCGAAGATGCCGTACACGTAGTACGAGATGGAGCGGGTGATGGGACCGCCCGAGAGGACCTTAAAGGCCCACGGCAGTTCGAAGTCCACGCCGGCGGGGTCTTCCTTCCAAGACGCGTACCCGTCCAGGCGCACCGCCAAGGGCAGCTCGCGCATGAGCCGCAGGCTGGGATCGCCGACGTCGAGGGTGGCACGCGGAGGTTCCTGGTCCGGGGGGAGCACGAAGCCGCGGGCGGCGAACTCTTCCCCGTAGGGCTTCAAGCGGGGGAACGGTGCGTGGCAGGTGGAGCAGGAGAGCTGGTACTTGCGGGCACAGGCGGGGATGGCGTCGGCGCTGGCCGCGGCCAGCACGGCCACGACCGTGACACCGGCGAGGACGGCGAGGGCATAGCAGCGGTGGTGACCCATGGGGCGGCCTCCTGATCAGGGGAGCACGGTAAAGCTGGTACGGTGCTCATTGACGGGGATGGGTGCCCACTCCTCCTCCGGCACCTGGAGGTAGCGGGCCACCGAGTTGACCAACCGCGAGTAGTACAGCGACGCGATGACATCCACCGGTCCCGGCGGGAGGTTGGCCGGGAGTTTCCAGGTGAACGTCTCGGCCACCGCCGACAGGGGGGCCAAGCGGTAATCGGGGCCGAAGGCGGCGGTGTTCCACTGGGCGATGGTCATGCGCCCCTGGGGGTCCAGGTAGGGCAGGCGGAAAATGCGGTCGCCGTCGCCGAGGGTCGGGTAGTCCCCATCGCGCCGCAAACCAGGGAACTGGGCGACCCCCCGGATGTCACCGATATCTTGATAGGCCAGTGTGTTGGAGGAGGCGATGGTGAAATCCTCACCGGCGAACCCCTTGCGATCCACGGGCAAGTGGTACTCCTTCCCCCGGGCATCGCGGGCGACGACGTGCAGCCACAGCAGGCGCTCCTCGGCGGAGCCGGTGGGTACGTTGTGGCCGGCCTTGGCGTTGACCAGCACCGCGGTGAGGCGCACCGTCTCGCCGGGCTCCGCCTCGCGGACCTCCGGATGGATGCGTACCTCGATCACCCCCGCCACCTTGCCGGGGTCGTGGGCGCCGTGGAACAAATGCTGGCGTACGTCGGGAAGGGGTTCGCCCATTTTGGCCGAGCGGCCAGGCGCCGGTGGCATGTGACAGTCCTGGCACACGATCCCAGCTTTACCGTGGGGCCCCTCTCGCCACTCCAGGTGCGTGGATTTGACGAATAGCCCCCAGGGGTTCTTTTCGTTGTGGCAGGTGCCGCAAAACTCTGCCGAGCGCAAAAATGGGTTTTCACGCGTTTGGTGGTGCGGACTGACCAGACCCGGGCGAGGTCCTTGCTTGACCTTGCCCGGGGCCACGACCCAGTTGAAGTTGACCGGCGTGTCGCCCTTAAAGCCCACGACCGTGTGACAGAGATCACACGACACCCCCTCGTTGGCACGGGTACCGGCGGCCGGAGGCTTGGGGGGGATGTCGCCGGCCAGGAACGCCAGCGGCGCGTGGCAGCCGTTGCAGCCAGCTTTGACCTCGGCCACCTTGGGGTTTTTCTCGGCGTGGGGAAGCGCCAGTTGGAAGTACTCGATCTCGTCCCAGTGGTGGGTAAAGGACTGGGACATCATCGCCTGCTCGTGCTGGCGGGCGAGGTCCACGTGGCAGCTGGCGCAGGCCGCAGGTCCCTCGAACTGCTCATAGGGGTGGGTGGCGAGAGCCTCGTCGCCGGCGGGCTGGGCGGTGGTGGCGGGCAGAATCAGAAGAAAGACTGCCAAAAAAACGTCTTTCATTGGACGCCTCCTTCACCTCCGTGACACTAGCATAGTTTAACCCTTGGTTTCGAGGCGGGCGGACCGCCGTCGCCGGTGAACTTCGCGCCTCGCAGTTGCGTAGAGATCGTTGCAAGGGCTTAAGCCTTGGAGGCCAGCGATGAGGAAGAGCAGGAAAACGTACCTGGTGGTGGCGGCGGTGACAGTGGCGGGGGTGGGTGTGGCGTGGGCGTTGGCCAGCCGCAGTAAGGAGGCGCAGGGCCCCAAGCTCGACGTTCCCCTGGGGAAGGCCGCCATCACCGACGTGCGCGTCAAGGTGGTGGAGATCGGCACCGTCGAGCCCGAAGTAAAGGTGGACGTCAAGTCGGTGCTGTCGGGTAAGGTGGTGGCCCTGCCGATTCGCGAGGGGGACGTAGTCAGGCGCGGGCAGTTGCTGGCCGCCATCGAGCCCGACGTCAACCAGGCCCAGAGTCTGGCGGCGGTGCGCCGCAGCGTCAATCAGGCGGCCATCGAGTTCCACGACGCCGAGAGGGATTTCCGCGCCAAAGAGGCGCTGCTGGCCGGCGGGCTCATCTCCCTGGAGCTGCACCGGGCGGCGGAGACGCGCTACAAGGCGGCGCGGGAGACGCTGGAGTCGGCGCGGGAGAAGGCGTCCCTGCTGGAAGCCTCGGGCATCCCCATCGACGCCGGCGGCGCCCAGGTCCTCAACATCACTTCGCCCATGGACGGGGTGGTGATCCGGCGCGCCGTGGAGCTGGGGGACGTGGTGACCGGCGCCGGCTCGTTCAACGCCGGCACGGTGATCGCCACGGTGGCCGACCTGTCGTCGATGATCGTCAAGGTGGGGGTCAACGAAGTGGACATCGGCAAGGTAAGGATGGGCGCGCCGGTGACGGTGACCCTGGACGCCTACCCGAAGGTGTCGTTCCCGGGAAGAGTGTCGCGCATCGCCCCGGCGGCGCGCCTGGCCGACCAGGTGAAGGTGTTCGACGTGGAGGTGGCCCTCGACGCCCAGGGCAAAGAGTTGCGCACCGGCATGACCGCGAACATCACCATCGACGGCGAAATCGCCGAGGGGGTGCTGGCGGTGCCGGTGGAGGCGGTGTTCCGGCGCGACGGTGGCGAAGTGGTGTACGTGAAGAAGGCCGAGGTGGAGGCCAAGAAGAGCGGCCGCCACCGGCCAGCGGCCGAAGTTCCGTCCGATGCGACGCCAGCGAGGGATGCGCAGGCGGCTTGGAAGCTGCATTTCGAAGAGCGGCCAGTGCTCACCGGGTTGGCGTCGCTTTCCCACGCCCAAGTGCTCGAGGGGCTGAGGGAAGGTGAGGAGGTAGCGCTGGAAGACCCGACGCGGCCCAAGAAGCGGGAGAGGGAGCGGTGAGCCAGACTCCCCTCATTCGCTTGACCGGGGTCTGGAAGACCTACGACACCGGCGAGGTGCAGGTGGATGCTCTCCGGGGCGTCGACCTCACCATTGCCAGCGGCGAATACGTGGCGATCATGGGTCCTTCGGGGTCGGGCAAGTCCACCCTCATGCATATCCTGGGTTGCCTGGACACCCCCACCCGGGGCAGCTACCTGTTGGAGGGCGAGGAGGTGGCGTCGCTGCCCTCACGACGCTTAGCCGAACTGCGCAACCAGTTCATCGGCTTCGTCTTCCAGACGTTCAACTTGCTCCCTCGGGCGACCGTGCTGCGCAACGTGGAGCTGCCCCTGCTGTACGGCGGTGTGGGCCGTGCCCAGCGCCGCGCCCGGGCGCGGGAAATCCTCGACATGGTGGGCCTGGCCGACCGCGCGAACCATCTGCCGGGTCAGCTCTCCGGCGGGCAGCGGCAGCGCGCCGCCATCGCCCGGGCGCTGGTCACCCAGCCGCGCATGCTGCTCGCCGACGAACCCACCGGCAACCTAGACCAGAACACCGGCGCGGAGGTCATGGACGTCTTCGACGCCCTCAACGGCATCGGCCAGACGGTGATTGTCGTCACCCACGACGCGGCGGTGGCGGCCCACGCCCATCGTACGGTGCGCATCGTCGACGGCCGGGTGAGCGAGGATCGCGCGAGGGCCGCATGAAGCTCATGGACGTGCTGGCCGACGGGGTCGCCGACGTGCGCGCCCACGCCGCCCGCACCGCCTTGCAGACCTTGGGGGTGGTGCTGGGGGTGGCCTCGGTGGTGGCCACCTTGGGGCTGACCGCCGGCGGGCGGCAGCAGAGCCTCAACTACATGGCGGAAACCGGTGGGGTGCTCAAGGTGATGGTCTACCCCAAGCCCGCCGAGACGGTGCGCACCACGGCCCGCGAGGCGGCCAGCCGCGGCCTCACCCTGGACGACGTGGAGGCGATCCGTGCCCGCATCCCCGGTTTCGACCTGGTGGAACCGGCGGTGCGCCGGCGCGCTCTGCTGCGCTCCCCGCGGGCCAGCAAAACCTTGACGGTGACGGCCGCGGCGCCGGGCTACGCCGAGCTGCACGAGCTGCGCGTGGCCCACGGTCGCTTTCTGTGCCAGGAGGACATGCTGACCTCGGCGGCGGTGGTGGTGCTGGGCTCGGACCGTGCCCACGAGTTTTTCGGCAGCGATAACCCGGTGGGGCAGACCCTGCGCATCGGCGACCGCGCCTTTCGCGTCGTCGGGGTGCTCCAACACCGGGAGTTCTACTGGAATCGCAGCGAGACGTGGAACGCCCTGGGCTGGATGAACGAGCTGGTGGTGGTGCCGGTGACCGCCCTGCAGGTACGCCAGCTGGGCGCTGGGGTGCGGCGGGTGGACGAGCTGGGGCTTCGCTTGGCGACTCCTCAGGCGCATCAGGAAGCCGTGCCGGCGCTCTCCCGGTTGCTGCTGGCCCGCCACGGCGTGGAGGACTTCCAAGTCTTCGACCGCCAGGATCGCCTACAACAGATGAACGAACAGGGACGCATCTACGACATTACCTTCCTGGCGTGCGGGATCATCTCCCTGGTGGTCGGGGGCATCGTGCTGGCCAACATCATGATGGCCAGCTTCCGCGAGCGCGTGCGCGAGGTGGGCGTGCGCAAGGCGCTGGGCGCCAAGGGGTGGCACATCTTCGTGCAGTTCTTACTGGAGAGCGTGGTGGTTACCGGCATTGGCGGCCTGGCCGGCCTGGTGCTGGGGGTGGGTTTCGTGTTCGCCATCGCGCACCTGCTGGACCAGGCGGCGGTGCTCACCCCGACCATGGTGGTGGCGGCGCTGGCGTGCGCCGCCACGGTGGGCGTGCTGTTCGGCTTTGCGCCCGCGGTGAAGGCGGCCCGCCTGGATCCGGTGGTGGCGTTGAGGACCGAGTGATGAAAGGCGTGGGTTTGGGCGAGGCGATGCGGGCCAGCTTGGCCGAAATCTGGGCGCACAAGCTGCGCTCGGGTCTGACCCTATTGGGGGTGATTCTGGGCACCCTGGCGGTGGTCCTAATGGTCACCCTCATCGAGGGGATCAAGGTCATGGTGTGGGACGGGATCCGCGGGTTGGGCTTCGACGGCGTGATGTTCGTCTCGGCGCGGCCCCCGGAGGATCTCACCGAGCGCAAGAAACAGGGGTTCTCCCGCGGCCTGTCGGCGCGGGATCTGGCGGTGGTGCGCGAGGGCGGCGAATCGCTGCAGGCGGTGGCGGCGGTGCGCCTCAGCGAAAAGGTGGTCTCGGCGCGGGGACTGTCGCGGCGGGTGCGGGTGTACGGCGTGACGCCTTCGTACGCCGCCGTGCACGACCGCGAGGTGCAGGCCGGGCGCTGGTTTGTGCCCTCCGACGAGGAGGAGCGGCGCAAGGTGGCGGTGCTGGGCGCCGACCTGGCCGAGACCTTGTTCGGCACCGACGACCCGGTGGGCAGTCAGGTGCGCATCGGCGACGCCCTCTTTCGGGTGGTGGGGGTGGAGAAGCGGCTGGGCAACCGCTTCGCCAACTCCTCCTGGACCCGGCGCGAGATGGAGGGCGTGCTCATCCCCCTGGCGACCTTCGGCGCTTACGTGCAGGGGGGGGAACGGGTGGCCCTGCTGTCGGTGCGCACCGCCGAGAAGGAAAACCTGCAGCTGGTCAAGGCCGAGGTGGAGCGCCTGGTGCGGCGGGCTCACCGCGGCATCTCCGACTTCGAGGTGGAAAACATCGCCGACGAGATGCTGCGGGCTGAGAAGGAGATCACCGTACTGTTGCGCAACTGGACGGTGGTCTTGGCGGCCATCGCCGGCATCTCGCTGCTGGTGGGTGGCGTGGGGATTTACTCGGTGATGAAGATCTCGCTGGTGGAGCGCCTGTACGAGATCGGTTTGCGCAAGGCCATCGGCGCCACCGACGGGGCGATCCTGCTGCAGTTCCTCATTGAATCCACCACCCTGTCGGCCCTCGGGGGGGTTTTGGGGTGCGGCCTGGGGGCGCTGCTGGCTGGCCTGCTGTCGCCCCAGTTCGAGGCCGGGCTGCCCCTTTCCCCGTTGGGGCTGGGGCTGGGGATTTCCTTCGCCGTCGCCGCCGGTGCTTTCGCCGGCACGTTTCCGTCCTTGTCGGCCTCCCGTCTCACCCCCGTGGAGGCGCTGCGCGGCTGAGGCGGGCGAGGGAGGGAGCCCCTGCCCCCGGGGCCCGGGGAACGTCCGTCCCGCGCCGTCGGAAACCATCGCCAGCGGTGGGCCTTGACGTTTCTTAGTTTTGAACATATGCTTATAATTGATGGGGCGACCGGTATTGCCGCGGCGGGTGGCTTGTCGGTTCGGGGTCCCCGGCTTCAAGCCGATAGGGGCGCCGGCCCGGCAACTCCCCCACATGTGCTTGACCCGGGACGAACTGGAAGCGCTGCGCTTGGCCGATCTGGAGGGGCTGTACCACGAGGCCGCGGCGGAGCGTATGGGGGTGTCGCGGCCCACCTTCGGCCGGGTGTTGGAGCGGGCACGGCGCACGGTAGCGGAGGCGCTGGTGGAGGGGAAAGTCCTGCTGTTTTCCGAGGGGCCGGTGCAGGAAGTGGGGCCAGGGGAGGATCCCTGCCCGGTGCACGGGTGGGGGCGGCGGCGGGGGCGTGGGTGCCGGTGTCGGGGTGGAGCGCCCTCACACCGTGGCGAGCACGACGTGGTGTGGCGGCCGCCGGGCGACGAGAAAGGAGAGGGTAATGTCTGATACGTCAAGCGTTGGGCGGGGCCGGCAGGGTCGCCGGTGGCTGGGCGGTGCCCTGGCAGAGGGGGGTCGCCAAGCCGGCGACCACCGGCCCATGGGGGTCGGCCAGGGGGGACCCCGGCGGGGAGGCGGGCCGGGCCGCTGCTGCGGTGGCGGGGGGTGGCGCCGGCGCCTTTTGGGTGCGGCGCCGGCCAGCTTTGGGGAGGGTGAAGCTGGCCGGGCGGGGGGAGCATGACGCTGTCCCGCGCCGTGCCGCGAATTTCCTCGACGTGTGACAGTTACCCCAGCAGATGCTCCAGTCGGCCGGCATCGACCTGATTCTCGGGATCTCCGGCGGCAACCCCCGCCGCCTGGTCGAGTCCTACCTGAAGGGTGAGTTGGTATCGCAGAGCAGCAGTTGCGAAGGTCATCACTTGCATCTGTGCAACGGCCATGGACGATAGCCGCCGGAGTTGGCTGGCGGTTGGGGAGATACAGTCATGGACAGGGCGCGACGGGGCGGTGGCGGGAGCGCAGGTTTTTGCGTGTGCGTGGGCTGTGGACACCGCGAGGCGCATCGGCCGGGGGTGCCTTGCCGCCAGGTGCGGTGCCCGCACTGCGGCAAGGCGATGCTGCGGGAGGGTTCCCCTCACCACCAGGGGGTGGTGGCGCGGCGGGCGAAGAGCGTAGAGTGACGGCGTGATCATTGGAGGTCACCGCCGGGATTCGGACCTGCGCTAAGGAGGCGGAAACGGGAGGCGGCAAGAATGGCTGAATCTCGCTGGGAGACGATGAGCCGCGAGGAACTGCTGGCAGCCCTCGCCATGTTCGCCAAGAACTGGTTGGCCCACGACGGTTGCTGGTTTCAAGCCGCCGAGCGGCGATTCGGGCTGGCGGAGGCTATACGCTTGGATGCGGACGCGTGGGGCGCCTTCGCCACCGCCGAGGCCCGGCGCATCCTAACCGGGTTTGGTATCGCTGCCGGCGGCGGGCTTCATGCCCTGGAACAGGCTCTCGGCCTGCGCATGTACGCCCTCATCAACCGCCAGCACTGCCAGTGGTTGGACGGTGGCAAGCGGCTGCGCTTCGTGATGGACCGTTGCCGGGTGCAGGAGACGCGCCGGCGCAAGGGGTTGCCGGACTTTCCCTGCCGCCCGGTCGGGGAAGTGGAGTTCGCCTCCTTCGCCACCGCCGTCGACCCACGCATTCGTGTCAGCTGCGTTCACTGCCCCCCCGACGCACCACCCGGGGGGGCCTGCGCTTGGGACTTCACTCTCGCAGAGGGAGCAGCTGCGTCTGTGGCGGAGCCAAGGGAGGCCGGCCATGACTAGGATCGCGATTCTCTACTGCAAGCGCATCAAAGACCACTCGTGTATCGCCTGCGCCAAGTGCTTCAAGGGGGCGGCCGAAGGCAATGGCGAGTTCGCCGGCTACGATGACGTCGAGATCGTGGCCATGACCGACTGCGGCGATTGCCCCGGTCTGGTGGTGCCCAAGGTCAAACTCCTCAAGGAGGTGACCAACGGGCTGGGGCGCCAGATTGACGTGCTGCACTTGGGCACCTGTGTGAAGATGGCGGTCAGTACCGCCGCCTGCCCGATGGTCTTCGCGGAGGTGGCACCACTAGTTCAGGAGAAGTTTGGCTTTCCGGTGCGCCTGGGCACCCATACCTACTGACCTTCGACGGCCACCGGGGTGGATGTGTGGGAGCGGTTGCGGGGGAGGTGGCCAGGCTGCGGGATACAGCCGATCCCGCCGTAGGTGAGGAGGTGTTGGAGCACCTCGCCCCAAAGGCAGCGTCTGCGGGGGGAGCTTCGCGCGACGGCGGAGAGGGGAGGGAGGCTTCTGAGTACCACGACGGCTAGCATTGCCGTGATCGACGACGACCCCGCCATCGTGACGTACCTGAGTTGCCTGCTGGTGGACAACGGCTACGAGGTACGTTGGGCTGGAGATGGCGCCGCTGGCCTGGCGTTGGTGCGGCAGTGGGTTCCTGATCTCATCTGCTTGGACATCGCCATGCCCGAGCCCACCGGCGTCAGGGTGTACCGGCAGCTGCGCGCTGATCCGCTGCTGGCCTCGATCCCGGTGATCATGGTCACCGGGGTACTACCCCAGTTCAAGGAGTTCATCCACCACCGCCGGCACGTGCCGCCGCCGAGTGGCTACATTCAGAAGCCGTTCGACGCGGAAGAACTCCTGCGTGTGGTGGGGGAGGTGCTCGCCGCCCGCCACCCCGTGGTGTGACGCCTTCCTCACTCCTGGCGGCGCATGGTACCTTTCGTGACCATGAAGAAACTGCGCACGCTCGGTTCTCTGGCCGCCGCGGTGGCGGTCCTCGTCTTTTTGGGCGCGGCGGTGTCCTGCACCGTTGCCCCCCGGCCGGCGGTCACTGCGGCGTCACCGCCGGCAACGGCGAACCCGTTGCTGCAGCCGTGGACCGCGCCTTTTGGCGTGCCGCCGTTCGACGCCATTCGCCCGGAGCACTTTCTGCCCGCCTTCGAGGAAGCCATGCGGCGGCATTTGCAGGAGATGGAAGCCATCGCCAGCAGCAGCGAACCGCCCACGTTCGCCAACTCCGTGGCTGCCCTGGACGACGCCGGCGGCCTGCTGGATTTGGTGGCCAGCGTGTTTTCCAACCTGCGGTCGGCGGAAACCAGCGACGCCTTGCAAGAGGTGGCGCGCGCGGTGACCCCCCGGCTGGCGGCGCACCGCGACCGGCTTTACCTGGATGAGCGGCTGTTCGCCCGCGTCAAGGCAGTGTGGGAGCAAAGGGACACCCTGCAGCTGTCCCAGGAGGACCGCCGCCTGCTGGAGGAAACGTACAGCGACTTTGTACGCGCCGGGGCGCTGCTTACCCCCGAGCACAAGCAGCGCATGAAAGCCATCAACGAGGAGTTGGCTTCCCTCACCCTGCAGTTCAGCGACAACGTGTTGGCAGCCACCAACGCCTATCGGCTGGTGATCGAGAAGGCCGCCGATCTGGCGGGGCTGGACCAGCGGGTGGTGGCCTCGGCGGCGGCCGCGGCCAAGGCGGCGGGCCTCGACGGGAAGTGGGTGTTTACCCTGCACTGGCCGAGCCTGTGGCCGTTCTTGGAGGGCGCTGAAAACCGGCATCTGCGCCGGGAGATCATGTTGGCCTACCTGCAGCGCGCCGGCGCCGGCACGCCCCACGACAACACCGGCGTGTTGGCGCGTATCGCCGCCTTACGGGTGGAGAAGGCGCGACTGTTGGGTTACCCCACCTGGGCCGATTTCCAGCTGGAGAAGAGCATGGCCAGGACGCCCGGGGCGGTGCGGGAATTCTTGGACCGTCTCTGGCCCAAGGCCCTGGCAGCGGCGGCGAGGGAGCAGGCGGAGTTGGAGGCGATGATGGCCGAAGACGGCGTCGCGCCTCCCTTGCAGGCTTGGGACTGGCGGTACTACGCCCGGCGCGTCAAGGCGGCCAAGTATGCCTTGGAGGAAGATGCCCTGCGCCCGTACTTCTCCTTAGACGCGGTGCGCGAGGGGGCATTCTGGGTGTGCCAGCAGCTGTACGGGATCACCTTCACCGAACGCACCGATCTCCCGGTGTATCACCCGGAGGTGCGCGTCTTCGAAGTCAAGGAAGCCGATGGTAGCCACATCGGCCTGCTGTACCTGGACTACCACCCCCGCCCGGGCAAGCGGGGGGGCGCGTGGTCATCCACGTACCGCAAGCAGTGGATCAAGGACGGGCGCATGGTAACCCCCGTGGTGGTCAACGTGGGCAACTTCTCCCGCCCCACCCAGGGGGCCCCGGCTTTGCTCTCCCTGGACGAGGTGGAAACCCTCTTCCACGAGCTGGGGCATGGCCTCCATCAGCTGTTGTCCAAGTGTCGCTACCGCAGTCTCTCGGGTACCTCGGTACCCCGGGACTTCGTGGAGCTGCCCTCGCAAATCATGGAGAACTGGGCACGGGAGCCGGCGGTGCTGGCCCGCTACGCCCGCCACTGGCAGACGGGCGAGCCGTTGCCCCAGGAGATCATCGATAAGCTGCAGCGGGCAGCCCACTTCAACCAGGGATTCGCCACCACCGAGTACCTGGCCGCGGCGTTGCTGGACATGGACTGGCACACCCTCACCGATCCCGTGCCGGTGGATACGGTGGCCTTCGAGCGGACCTCGCTGGAGCGCATGGGTGTGCCGGCGGCCATTCCCCCCCGCTACCACTCCTGGTACTTCAACCACATCGTGGGCGGCTATGCGGCCGGGTACTACAGCTATATCTGGGCGGAAGTGCTGGAGGCCGATGCCTTCGAGGCGTTCCGCGAAAAGGGTCTGTTCGATCGCGCCACCGCCACGGCGTTCCGCACCCATATCCTGGAGCGCGGTGGCAGCGAGGATCCCATGACCCTGTACGTCCGTTTCCGCGGACGCCAGCCCGACGTGGCGCCGCTGCTGGCGAGGCGCGGGTTGTAGTCGGCTCGCTTACTGGCCGTCCAGCTGCTGGCGCAAGGCGGCCAGGTGCGGTTCGCCCGGAAACATCTTTTCGGCCAGCGCCAGGGCGCGCCGGGCGCCGGCGAGGTCGCCCCGCTCCAGACAGGAGGATACGGCGTAGGCCGCCTCTTTCCGCCGTAGCTCGTCCACGAGCGAGGCGCAGGCGTCGCGAACATCGGGGTTGGCGGCGAGCGCCTCGTTGACCATGCGGATGGCGGGTTCGAACTTCCCCGCCGCCGCCAGCTCCCGCGCCCGCGCCGCCACCTCGGCGCAGGCACCGGCGCGCCGTTCCTCGAGGGCTTGTGCCAGTCGGTGACGCAGCACCAAGAGATCAGCGTGGCGCGGGAAGAGTTTCTCCGCCAGGGCGAGGGCACGGCCCGCCTCCTCCAGGTGCCCGCTGGCCAGCAGCCCCTCCACGCGGCGACACGCCTCCGCCACTTCCCGGTTTCGCCGCGAGGTTTCCAGCTGATGGCGGGCCAGTTGCTCTTCTTCGCCGACGAAGGCGATGACCTCGGGGAACCCCTCCGCTGCTTCCTTGGCCTTTTCGAACCGCGCCAGAGCCTGCGTTCCTTGCCCCGCCTTCAGTAGCTCTCGGGCCTCCGCCACGGTGGCGCGCGCGGCTTTCCACGCGGCTACCTCGGCGGCCAAGTAGTCGAGGCGGCGCTGCAGCACCAGCAACGGCTCGCTGGCTCCCAGCCGGGCAATGGCCTCGGCCAGCACGGCCCGCGCCTCCTCCAGCTCTTCCGCCTGTAGGAGCACCTCGATGCGCTGGGTGACGCTGGCCACCGCACGCTCCTGGCGGATCCGTTGTTGGTGCTCCTCCCGTGCCCGGCGGGTGGAGGCCAGGACGCTGCCGATGAGAGTGTCGTTGGGGTTGAGCTGGAGCGCCTGCTCGAGGTTGGCTTCCGCCTCGTCGAACTGGCTAGACTCGGCGGCACTCCGCGCCCGCCTCAGCAACTCGGCTACCCGCTCCTCGCGCTGCTTGGTGCGGGCCTCGGCGATGGCTGAGCGAATCCCAGATAGGTCCTCGCTGGCCTCAAGGGCGGTCTCCAGTGGCTGGACGATCCTTTCGGCTTCCTCTATCCGGCCGGCAGCCAAAGCCTCGTGGGCCCGCGCCACGGCCTCCGCAACGATCGTCTGCTGGGTGCGCCGCTCCTCCTGGCGCCGGTTGACCTGAGTGAGGAGGCGAGTCGCTTCGCTGTTGTCGGGGTCCAGGCGGAGCACCTCTTCCAGATGCCGGCGGGCCCCGTCCTGGTCATCCATGCCCAGAGCGACGCGCGCCTCCACGAGGAGCGCGGCAGCTTGGCGGCGGCGTTGCTCCCGTTTGGACTCCTCGACCCTTTTTTCCAATCCAACCCCTGCCGAGGAGGCTCCCGCCTCGTCGGTCGCCTGTGGAGGGGTGCCGCGGGCGCCCGGCGCGTCACCCCCGCTGAGCAGCTCCTCCACCTCACCGGTGAGCTCTTCCACCCAGCCGGGGGGCGCGGTGGCGGGCACCTCCCGCTCGGCTGCGAGGTCCTCGGCCGGGGGCGGCTGAGGGGGCGGGGGCGCGAGCACCCCCGGCAGGGGAGTTGCGGTGGTCGGCGTATGGGCGGCGGGCGCCGGCTCCTCAGGGGCGGCCACCGCAGCGCCGACGGGGGCGACCTGCGGTGCCGGCTCCGCTGCCTCTTCCGGCTGCAGGCGGGCGTCCATCCAGTCCGGCCGCTTTTTGGGGAGCGCAGTGGCGACCAGCTGGAACTGCTGGTCGAGGCGATCCTGGGTGGACCCCGGCTTGACCACCGATATCTTGGTGGTGGGCAGATCGGGGGCGGTGAGCAGCCTTTGGACGTCGGTCGGGTCGAGGGGGAAGCGCTCCTGGATCGCCTCCAGGGCCTGGATGAAGACGCCGGCGTTGGCCGGGCGGTCCTCCGGTTTCTTGGCGAGGGCGCGCAGCACCAATTGGCGCAGGTCTTCAGGCACCCGCCCCTCGGGGTCGGTCTCGGAGAAGGGGATCGGCGGCTCCAGCAGGTGCCCGGCGATGAGCGACGACAATGAGCTGCCGCGCACCGGTAAGGCGCCGGTGAGCAGCTGGTACAACACGACCCCAAAGGAGTACAGGTCGGAGCGCGGCTCCACCTGCACCCCTTCCTGGGAGCGAAACTGCTCTGGCGACGCGTAGCGCACCTTGCCCAGGAACGTTCCGGCAACCGTGAAACTGGACCCGCCTTCCAGCGCCTTGGCGACCCCCAGGTCGATCAACTTGACCAGCGGTGACCCATCTTCGTCGCGGGTGAGCATGAGGTTATCGGGGGCGATGTCGCGGTGCACGATGCTGCGCCGGTGCAAGTAACGAAGCGCCTCCAGGCTCTGCCGGGAAATTTCCAGTACCAGCGAAATAGGCAGTACGCGCGCCCGACGGAGTAGCTCCAGGAAGGTGACGCCATCGATGAACTCCATGACCAAGAAGGCGTTCTCATCGGCGTCGATGGAAAAGTCGTAAAGCTGCGCGATGTTGGGGTGACGCAGGCGGATGACCGTGCGCGCCTCGCGCAGAAAGCGCGCCTTCACCTCCTCGTCGTGCTTGAACTGGGGGCGCACCACCTTGATGACCCGCACCTCGTCCAGCAGCCGATGGCGCACCTTGTACACGGCGCCCATGCCGCCCTCCTGGAGTTTCTCCAGGATCTCGTACTTCCCCTTGAGGTGTTCCAGCGCCGTGGACATGATATCGCTGCCTCGAGGTTAGCAGGGTACGTCAAACGCGCGCTGCAGTCTATCCACCGCGAGCTGGGATCGTACGTGCGCGACGGGCCGCAGTTGCTCGTGCCGCCCGGGAGGGCCGCAGGAACGCCATAAACCAGGAAGTGGCAGGTCCCCGGAGCCGCTGGCTCCGGGGACCTGCGGGGTTTACTGGATGCGCTTGGCAGGGATGGTGAAGGGATCGCCGGTCCGGCCGTCGATCACTGATCCCGAGGCGAGGACCCCGGAGCCGGAGTTGACGCGAATCCTGGCGAAGCCGCTGATCAGGTTGGTCTGGCCGGCGGTCTGGAACGGCCTCACCCATTGGTAAAAGCGCCCCGGCTGGATGGTGCGGGTGTCAGACCACACCTGGGTGCCGTTGGCCAGGTGAAGGGTGAGGGTGACCGAGGCTGCCGTTGTTCCCGTGTTGGTGGCCGAAATGTTGGTGCGGAAATTGGCATCCTGGCGCAACTGCGGGATGACACCCACCTGGCCAGCGGCGAGACCTTGGGAGGAGGAGTAGCCGTCGTAGAACTGGCCGTAGGTTCCGGCGGTGCCCCGGTCGTTGTAGGTGCGTGAGGTGACCACCAGAGGCTGAGTGGACCATACCTCTAGGGAGCCCTTGTCGCTGCGCTGCAACTGGCCGACGAGATCGACGAAGTAGGCCTGTCCGCCTGCCGGTACGGGCGACTGCGAGGTGGCTTCGACGGTGCCGCCAGTGTCCAGGTACACTCGGAAGTTGATGGTGGCGGCGGAGGTCCCGGCGTTGTACACGGCCACGTCGCTGCGCCAACGGTCACCGCCCGAGGTGTTGAGGTTGATCACCGCTTCCACCCAGGTGGCCTGTCCGGAGGGAGGTGGGCCGCCAGAACCCGCCTGGGTGACGGTAAACGTCTGCCCGGCGATGGTCAGGGTGCCGGTGCGCTGGCTAGAGCTGCCGTTGGCGGCCACCGAGTAGCTGACGCTGCCGCTGCCGCTGCCGGAGGCCCCGCCAGTGATGCTGATCCAACTGGTGTTGCTCTGAGCTGTCCAGGCACACCCGCTGGCGGTACTCACGCTCACGGTGCCACTCTCTGCTCCGGAGCCGTGGCTGCGGCTGGTCGGCGAAATGAAGTAGCTGCACGAGGACGCCGGCGGGGCGCCCAGGCGCAGGCGGCCGGTGCCGTAGTCGTTGTCCTTGCCCGACGGCCCCATGTCTACGGCGTTGTTTTCCAGGTAGGTGCGGATCTGGGTGCCGGTGTAAGACGGAAACCCGGAGCGCACCAGCGCCGCCGCGCCGCCAATGTGGGGCGCCGCCGCCGAGGTGCCACCGCACTGGCCGGCGCCGTACGCGTGACACGACACGTCGGCGAAGGCGGCCAGGTCCGGCTTTGTGAAACCCCCGGTGAGGGCGCCACCCGGCCCGTTGGTGGGGCCTTTTGAGCTATACTCTTTGAGGGCGAATGAGTTGACGTTGAGAGCGGCGGCTGCCACGGCGGCGGCGGTGTCCCCAGGCGGGATGATGGACCCCTCCTGGACGTTGACCACCAAGGGGTTGGAGTCAAACCGGTGGAAGAACTCCATCTGCACGTTGGTCGGTCCGGAGTAGTACTTGACGGCGAATCCGTAACAGGTCTCGGCATCGGTGACGGGGTTTTGGAAGCTCTCCTCTACCGGTTTCTGCCCCGCCTGGCCGTTTTGGTCCTGCTCTGACTTGTCCAGCACCACCCACTGATTGGTCGCAGTGTCGAACTTGACGATGTAGAAGTCGAGGTCGGTGGTTGGGGCGTTCCACTGGTTCCAGATGAGGGAGGCGGCGATACCCACGCCGGCCGGGATAACTTGGCAGTTGGCGCCGTCGCTGGTGATGAAGTTGATCTCCCGCCCGGCGCTGTCGAACTCGAGCCAGCCATCGCCGTCGGTGTCCCGCCAAAGACCCTGCCAGTGGGCAAGGCGGGAGTTGCCCGCCGAGTTGGCCCAGAACCCCCCGGCGTTGACGAAGGAGTTGATGTTGTTGGCGAGGATGCCGGTGCCGTCGCCGGGGCCCCAGGAGAGCCACCCCAGCGACATGGTGATCACCCTTACGCCTTGGGACTGCATCCATTGGGTGGCGTTGACGATATCCACCTCGGTTTGCACCGCCGCCAGGTACAGTCCGTCCAGTTGGGGTGCGATGTCGGTGACGATCTCGGCGCACATCAACCCGTGCTCGGATTCGTTCATGTTGCCAGCCCCCGGGGGCCACACAAACACTCGGTTGGCGGGCGGCAGATCGCCGCCCAGATAGTTGGTGTAGTTGGTAAAGCCGCCGTCGATCACCCCCACCCTGGCCCCCTGGCCGCGGATGCCGGCGTTGTGCCAGGCCGGCACGTTCATCGCAGCCAGCGCCTCGGTGACCATGGAGCCGGACATCACCCGCGCCCGCATCTCCTTCTCCTCGGGGCTGGGTCGGTAGTAGAACGGCTTGCGGACGGCGACGACGTCGGGGTGGGTGGCCAGGGCGCGCAGCGTGCTGGGCGACACGTGCGCCTGCACCAAGTGGTAGGCGGAAGACACCCTCTGGGCGCCATCGCGCTCCAGCCAGGCCACGAGAGCGGGGACGGCCTCCTCGGTGGTTTCGATGTGCACCTGGAGGCGCCCGCCGGCCACTTGGAAACCCGATGCCGCCGCGGCGGTGAGTTCGTCGCGGCTCTCCAGGACGCGGTTGAGCTCGGCCGACAGGCGCGGATAGGCCAGCGCCACGCCCTTGCGGGGCGCATCGCCGTTGGCCAACACCGGCGCTTGGTAGGACGCCGCCTCCCACGCCGGTATCTGGGCATCGGCCGCCCCCCCGACGAGCAGGCTTACCGAGAAACCCAGCGCCAGCACGATTGGTGTGAGTGTTTTCATGGGACTTCCTCCTTATTGCCAGCCGCAGCACGGGACGGCTGCGGCACGGCCCTTTTCATCGCTGTCTCCTTCTCCTCTCAGGAGGCACCGTCGGAAAAAGATATGAGTCGTGGTCGCAGTCACTAGTATACCCCAGCCTCTGGTGCAAGGGCTACGAGGAACCTGTGAGGGGAAAGGATGCTGCGGGCACGGTCGCGCCCTTCTCGCGAAGGCTATGCCATTTCGGCGCGTCGGCCTCGGCCAGGCAATCGCCGGCGCGGGCATGCGCGTTGCATTGCTGGTTGGTACCCGGGCCCAGGCGCGGGTGATGTGGGCGAGGAGACGCGATGGTGACCGCTGCCGAGATGGACCTCAGGGCGTTAAACGAGACGGTGCGGGAAGAAGCGCTGGAGCTGCAGGCGGCACTGAAAGAGATGCGCAAGGTGATCGTGGGGCAAGGGGCGCTGCTGGATCGCCTGCTGGTGGCGCTGCTGTGCCGTGGGCACATTCTCGTCGAGGGCGTGCCGGGCCTGGCCAAGACCCTGGCGGTGAAGACCATGGGCGAGGTGCTGGATCTCCCGTTCGCGCGCATTCAGTTCACCCCCGACCTGCTGCCCGCCGACCTGGTAGGGACCATGGTCTACCAGCAGAAGACCGGTGAGTTCGTCGCTCGCAAGGGGCCGGTGTTCACCAGCCTGCTGCTCGCCGACGAGATCAACCGCGCTCCGGCCAAGGTGCAGTCAGCGCTACTGGAGGCGATGCAGGAGCGGCAGGTGACGCTGGGTGACGGGACCTATCCGCTGCCCGAGCCGTTCTTGGTGTTTGCCACGCAGAACCCCATCGAACAAGAAGGGACATACCCCCTCCCCGAGGCGCAAGTGGATCGTTTCCTCCTCAAGGTCAAGGTGGACTACCCCTCGCCGGCGGAGGAGCGCGGGATTTTGGACCGCATGCTCGCCGGTCAAATCCCGGCCGTAGCGCCGGTGCTGGATCGCTCGGCGGTACTGCGCCTGCAGCAGCGTACTTTGGCGATTCACCTGGACGAGCGCATCCGTGACTACATGGTGGCGCTGGTGCGCGCCACCCGGGCTCCGGCCAGTGTGGGGCTGGCGGAGGCGGCCCACCTGGTGGCCTTTGGGGCGTCGCCCCGCGCCACGCTGGCGTTTTCCCACGCGGCGCGGGCGGTGGCGTTTTTGGCCGGGCGCGGCTTCGTCATCCCCGAAGACGTCAAGGAGATTGCCCGGGACGTGCTGCGCCACCGCATCATCCTGACCTACGAGGCAGAAGCCGAGAACGTCACCACCGACGAGCTCATCGATCGCCTGCTGGAGCGCGTGGAGGTGCCGTGAGGATCCTGGCTCGTGCTTGATCGGGAGACCATCGCCAAGGTCCGGCGCATCCGGCTGCGCACCCGCGTGATCCTGGAGTCGGGGATCGTGGGGGCCTACAGCACCGTGTTCAAGGGGCGGGGGATGGAGTTCGCTGAGGTGCGGGAGTACCAGCCCGGCGACGACGTGCGCACCATCGACTGGAACGTCACCGCCCGCATGGGGCAGGCGTACGTCAAGCGCTACGTGGAGGAGCGCGACCTCACCCTCTTGCTTCTGGTGGATCTGTCGGGCTCCCAGCGCTTTGGTTCCGGTTACCTGCTCAAGCGCGACCTGGCGGCGGAACTGGCGGCGGTGTTGGCCTTCTCGGCGGTGGCCAACCACGACCGGGTGGGGGCGGTGCTGTTCACCGACCGCGTGGAGCGCCATATTGCCCCTGCCCGGGGGCAGGACCACGCGCTGCGCATCGTGCACGATTTGCTGGCTTTGCAGCCCGAGGGGCGGGGCACCGAGATCGCCGGGGCGGCGCGCTTCGCCTCCCGGGTCATGAAACGGCGGGGGATCGTGGCGGTGATCTCCGATTTCCAGGCTGGCGACCTGCAGCACTCTCTGGGCCCTCTGCGGCGGCGCCACGACGTCATCGCGTTGCACCTGTGGGATCCCCGCGAGGTGGAGGTGCCGGCGGCTGGCATGGTGACCCTCGCCGATCCGGAGACGGGCGAGGTGCGGGTGGTGGACACCTCCGACCCCTGGGTGCGGTCACGGCTGACCACCGCTGCGTTGGAGAGGACGCGAGAGGCGCTGCAACAAGCTGGGGTGGATGTGCTGTCGCTGTCCACCGCGGAGTCGTACGAGCGCGCGCTGGCGGCGTTTTTCGCCGCCCGGGAGCGACGCCGATGATCGCCGCTGCGCTGCTGCTGGCAATGGTGGCGGCGGCCTGGGCGACGCCATGGGCAGCGGCCGAGCCGGCCTCCCCCCGTCTGGTGGCGGTGCCCTCCGCCACCACGGTGACGGTGGGCGAGCCGTTCATCGTGACGGTGCAGGCGCAGGCTCCCGCCGGCACGAGGTGGAGCTTCCCGGCCGAAGTGACCGCCCCCGATGTGACCCTCAAGATCGTTGCAACGCCAACCAGGCAGGAGGGGGCGCTCTACCAGGCGGCGGTGTTCGCCCTGGATGAGGCGACGATTCCGGCGATCACGGCGGCCTTCGAGCTGGCGGATGGGACGCGCGGCGAGGCCACCAGTGCGCCGGTAGGCGTCACGGTGGCTTCTCTGCTACCCGAGGATCCCGAGGAGCACAGGTTGGCGGAGCTGCGCCCGCCGGTGTCGCTGCCGGCCGGCGCGCCGTTCTGGATCGCTCTGGCATCGGTCGTGTCGGGGCTCGCCGGCGGCCTGGCGTGGTGGTGGTGGCGGCGGCGCAAAACCGACGACGTTGCACAACCTCAACTCCCCCAGCTGCCGCCGGCCGAAGAAGCGCGAGCGGCGCTGCGCCAGCTCCAGGAGGCGGGCTGGTTGACGCGCGGCGAGCTGCGCGCCTTCTACATCCAGCTGGTGGTCATCGCCAAGCGCTACTTGGAGCGCCGCCTCGAAGCACCGGTGCTGGAGATGACTTCGACGGAGACGGCGGCCTTCCTGCGCGATCACCCCGTGGCGCGGCCGGTGGCGGGGGTGGTGCGCGACCTCACGGGCGCCGCCGATGACGTCAAGTTCGCCGGTGGCGAGGGCGACGAGGCGCGCGCGCGTCGCCACTGGCAGCAGGTGTGGGAGCTGGTGGAGGGGCTAGAGCGCCTGTACGCGGTGCCCGCCGGCGAGCCCTTGGAGAAGAGTGCATGAGCGAGCTGTTGGCTGGCCTGCGCTTTGCCGAGCCGCTGTGGCTGTTGGCTCTCCTGGCCGGTCCGTTGGTGGTGGTCGCCGCCTGGCTGCGGGAGAGACGGGGGCGGGCAGTGGTCTTCCCGAGTCTCAGCAAAATCAGTCCTCGCCTGGTGGGGGGGTGGCGGGTGCGAGTACGACAGCTGCCGGCGGTGCTGGCAGGGTTGGGCCTGATGGCGGGGGCGGTGGCGTTGGCCCGCCCACAGCACGGCTCTGAGCGCCGGGACGTCACCACCCAAGGAGTGGATATCGTGGTGACGCTGGACATCTCCGGCTCCATGGCGGCCGAGGACTTTCGCCCCGCCAACCGCCTGGCGGTGGCCAAGGAGGTGGTGGCGTCGTTCCTTCGCCAGCGCTCCCGCGACCGGGTGGGCCTGGTGGTGTTCGCCGGCACGAGCCTGACCAAGGCGCCGCCCACCACCGACACCGGGTTGCTGCTGCGGCAGCTGGAGGATGTCAAGCTGGGTCAGCTCCCCGATGGCACCGCCATCGGCTCCGGGCTGGCCACCGCCCTCAATCGGCTGCGGCACTCCAAAGCCGCCAGTCGGGTCATCGTGCTGGTCACCGACGGCGCCAACAACGCCGGCGAAATCGACCCCGAAACTGCCGCCGGCATCGCTGCCGCCATGGGAGTGAAGGTGTACACCGTCCTGGTGGGCCGCGGGGGGAGGGTGCCCATCCCGGCGCCGGTGCAGGATCCGTTCACCGGCCGGGTCATCACCCGCACCGTGATGGCCGAAGTGGACGTGGATGCGGGGTTGCTGGAGCGCATTGCACGGCAGACCGAAGGCGAGTTCTTCCGCGCCGAGGACCCCCAAGCTCTGCGGAGCATTTTCACGCGCATCGACGAGTTGGAAAAATCGGAAATCAAGGTGTTCACCTACCGCCGCTACCGTGAGTTGTACCGGCCGTTCCTGCTGGCCACCGCAGTGCTGCTGGCCGCCGCAGCGCTGAGCTGGGTGGCGGGGCTGCGGGTGGCGCCGGTGTAAGGAGGGGCGTATGGAGTTCGCCGCACCCCTCTGGCTCATCGCCCTGGCCGCCATCCCGGTACTGGTGGCGGTGGAAGCGTGGTGCGTGGGCCGCGACCGGACCCGCACCGCCCGCCTGGTGGCGCGAGCCCTGTGGCCCAAAGTGGTCTACCGGCCCGCCGAGGGGTGGCGGTGGGTGCGGGTGGGGTTGCTGGCGGCGGGCGTGGCTGGTCTGGCGGTGGCTTTGGCCGGGCCGCGGTGGGGGGTGGTGCGGGAGAAGGTGGAGCGGGAGGGGGTGGATGTGGTCTTCGCCGTGGACACCTCCTGGTCCATGGCCACCGAGGACGTGCAGCCCAATCGCTTCTTCCACGCCCGTGCGGCGCTCTCGTCCCTGCTGGATCTGCTGGAGGGCGACCGCGTGGCCTTGGTGGCCTTCGAAGCGGAATCCTACCCGCTGGTACCTTTGACCCTGGACGGAGGTGCGGTGGCGTTGTTCTTGGAGACTCTGGAGCCGGGTTTTCTGCCCACCCCGGGAACGGCCGTGGGGGCCGGCCTCGAGGCGGCGCTCTCCCTGTTCGTGGATGAGCAGCGGGCCAACAAGGTGGTCGTCCTGGTGTCCGATGGCGAGGACCTGGAGGATAGTGTGGAGCGCGGCCTGCGCGCCGCCCGGGCCAAGGGTGTGGTGGTGCACACGGTCGGCGTAGGAACCGCCGACGGCGCCCCCGTTCCCCACTACGACGACCAGGGCCGGCGAGAAGGGTTCAAGCGGGACCGGCAAGGAAAGGTGGTGATCTCGCGCCTGCACGAGGAGGTGCTGCAGCGCCTAGCGCGGGAGACCGGGGGGGTGTACGTGCGCGCCACTCCGGCCGGGGCCAGCGTACGGCAGATCGCTGCTGCCGTGCGCGGCATGGAGCAGAAATCCCTCGCCCAGGAGTACACCTATCGGCCCAAGGAACGCTACCAGTGGCCGCTGGGGTTGGCGCTGCTCGCCTTCACGGCGGGGCTGTTGCTGCCGCCGCCGTGGCGCCGTCGCGCCGGGGGGATCACCGCCGTTCTGGCACTGGCGGCGGCGTTGATACCCGCTCCCGCGCCCGCCTCCGATGTGCTCGGCGAGATCACCCTGGCCCCCCAGCGCCACACCCGCGCCGGGCGGCAGGCGTGGAAGCAGGGCGACTTTCCTAAAGCCTTGGAGCGTTTCGGGGCCGCCGCCACGCTGCGCGAGGGGGACGAGCGGGTGCAGTACAACCTCGCCGATGCCCTGGTGGCGGCGGGACAGGTGGACGAGGCGATCCCGCTGCTGCAGGCGCTGGGCGGGAAGCCCGCCTCGCCCTTGGCGGCGGCCGCCCGCTACAACCTAGGCAACGCCCTGTTCCTCAAGCAAGACTTCGCCGGCGCCGTGGACGCGTACCGCAGCGCCTTGGAGTTGGCCCCCGGGGACGAGAACACGCGGCGCAACTTGGAGCTGGCCCTGCGGCGATTGCGGCAGCAGCAACAACAGCAGCAACAACAGCCGGAGCAGCAGCCGGACCGGTCCCAGCAGCAGCAACGCCAGGGGGACGGAAAGCAATGGCAGCCGCCGCAGCCGTCTGCGGGGGCGGAGCAGTCTCCCCAGCAGCGCCCGCAGACGCCCGAGGAGCGGGAACAGCAGCGCTTCCAGCGGGAGGTGGGGATGCCCAAGGAGCGCGCCATGCAGCTGCTGGATGCCCTGCAGCAGAACGAGAAGGCGGAACAGAAGCGCCTTCTGGCGCAACGGCGGGAAGGCCGGAGGGAGGGTCGAGACTGGTGAGGACCACCGCCACAGTCCGCGGGCATGTGCCGGGAGCCGTGGTGCTCATCGCCCTGGGGGCCGTCAACGCTCTCGCCGCTACCTTCGAGGCGCGGGTCAACGCCACCCGCATCGGACTTAACGATCAGCTGCAGCTCACCATCACCCTGGCCGATGCGTCCCCCAAGGGCGACATCGAAATGCCGCCCCTCACCAACCTCGCCGTGGTGGCGGGTCCGTCAGTCTCCACGCAGATCTCCTTCGTCAATGGCGCCATCTCCCAGAGCCGGTCCTACTCCTTCGTGCTGCGGCCGACGGCGGTAGGCCAGGCGGTCATTGGGGCAGCTCGCGTGGAGCTGGCGGACGGCGAGCGGCGCACCGCGCCCATCACTATCGAGGTGGTAGAGGGCAGCGTACTACCGCGCCACCCGCCGGCTGACCCGTTCGAGGAGATGCTGCGGCGCGACCCCTTCGAGGGCTTCTTCGGCCGCCGAGCCGCCCCGGCGGCGCCGGCCAAAGTGGTCATGGAGGCGGAGGCGTCCCGCCGGCAGGTGTTCGTGGGCGAGCCGGTGCTGGTGACCTTCTACCTCCTCACGCAGACGGCGGTGAGTGGCCTAGACCTGGCCGAGGCGCCGTCGTTTTCCGGTTTCTGGGTAGAGGAGCTGCCCAGTGAAGACACGCCGGCGGGCGCGACCGTCACCCGTGACGGCGAGTCGTTTCAGCGCTTTGCGGTCTTGCGCCGGCTTCTCTTCCCCACCCGCGCCGGCGAGCTCACCGTGCCTGCCCTCACGTTTCGCCTTGCCGTGCCGCGCCGCATTGGGTTCTTCGCTGACCCAGGGCCGGCCGGGGCGGGCATCATCACCCGCGCCACCGAGCCGCTGTCCATCAGGGTGCTCCCCATCCCCGCCAGCGAGGCGGAGTACGGCGGCGCGGTGGGTTCCTTCCGCGCCGCGGTCAGCGTGGATCGGAGCGAAGTGCCGCTGGGCGAGGCGGTGCAGGTACGTTTCCGGGTGGAGGGGAAGGGCAACCTGAAGTGGGTGGAACGCGCACCGAAGTTGGAAGTGGCGGGAGCCAAGGTGTACCCCCCGCGGGTCATCGACAACTTGCGCGTCACCCCCAGCGGCGTGTCAGGAGAGCGCGTGTGGGAGTTCGTGGTGGTGCCCGAGACCGCCGGTACTCTCGAGATTCCGCCCCTCTCGTTTCCGTACTTCGACCCCGTGGCGCGGCAAGTGCGGCGCGCCGAGGCGGCTGCTGTCTCCCTCACCGTGGGCCCCCCGCTGACGACGGCGGCAGGGGACAGTCCCAACCGGGCACTGGCACCCGCTGGGCTAGCGCTGCGCGCCGACTTGGAAAAGCCCCTCCTCCCCAGCGAGCCGAGTCCCCAACTGGTGGTGGCGGTGGCAGCAGCGACTTTGGCCGCCCACGCCGTGCTGCTGGCGGTGCCGCTGCTGGTCCGCCGTCGCGGGGCGGCGCGCAGCCACCAGCGCCGCCGCAGCACCCGCGCCCTCCTTGCCGACCTGCGCCGCGCCCGCCAGCCGGGGGTGTCCAAGGAGAGCGCCGCGGCGCTCATCGAGCAGGCGCTCACCGAGGTGTTCGGCGACCTGGAGACGGTGGGGGAGGACGCGGATGAGACGCGTCGCCAGGCGCGGGTGGTGCTGCGGGAGGCGCGCTTCGTGCGCTACGCCCCGCAGCTGGGCGAGTACCGGGAGAAGCTGGACGAGCTGGTGGATCGGGCGGCCGGGTTAATTCGGAGGGGGGCGTGAGGCGGTCTGCCGTACCTCTGGTGGTGGCCCTGACGGCCGCCTTGGCGGTGGCTGAAACCCCAGAGGAGCGTTTCCGGGCCGCCACCGCAGCCGTTCGCGGCGGCGATGCGGCAGCCGGGATCCGCGCCTTCCGGGAGCTGGCGGCGGCGGGAGTGGCTAGCCCGTCGCTGTACTGGAACTGGGCTCAGGCGGCAGCGGCGCGGGGCCACCTGGGGGAGGCGGTGTGGGCGCTGCTGCGCTGTCGCCAGCTGGACCCGGGGGACGGCAGTGTGGCCCGGGAACTGCAGCGGCTGCGGCACCTCGCCTCCCTGAGCCCGGCGGAGACGTCACCGCAACCACTGGCAGAGCTGGCGCGCCACGCCCGTCGCCTGCGGGCGGGGAGCCTGACCGTGGCGATGTTCCTCCTATCCTTGCTGCTGCACGTAGCGGCGCGCCGGTGGCTGCGGGCGGCGCGCTGGCCGGTGGCGGGGGCGTGGGCGTCGCTGGTGCTGGCGCTGCTGCTGGCGGTGCCGGCGGCCCTGGCGCCGTGGGCGGCGCGGCCACTGGCCACCGTGGTGCGCGCCGGGGTGCCGATGCTGGATGCGGCGTCGCCCAACGCGGGCATCCTCGCCACCCTGCGGGAGGGCGAGGTAGTGCCCATCCTCACTCGCTCGGGCCCCTACCTGCGCATCCAGGACTCCTCCGGGGCACGCGGCTGGGCACTTGCCGAGGAGGTGTGGCCCCTGGACGAAGTGCCGCCGCCTTCGGCCATGCGTTGAGGCAGAGGGGCGAGGCGAGCTGTGGGAGGTGGGCGAGAGACAGCTCCGGCGGGGTCCTGCGCGGGCCTTGGCCTGGGAGCGAAAGGCTGCGCAGGTTGCCCTGGGCAACGGGTGGAAGCCGCGGCTGCGGTGGGCCCAGGAGGGAGGCCGTGCCTTCTCTTCTAACACCGCGGCGCGGCTCGCGTTCGTCCCTTACCCGACCGCCTTCCCCGCCGGCCGCGCGAAGGTGCGCCGATTGAGAGGGGTGAGATGGTGGGGAGGCAAGGGGCACGCCCCGCCCGGTAGGGAGGGTCGCGAGGGCGGGTCTTTGTTCTCCTCCGGCTGCACCGCTGCCGCCGCCGGAGCCACGTGGGGGTGCCGAGGGAGGCGGTGGAAGAGGCGGTGTGGTGGTCGTGGGAGTTCCAAACTGGCCGCCCCGTGCCGGCGGTGTGTGCGCCTCCGCCTAAAAGGTGCCGGCGCGTCGCAGCGTCTTTGACGGCGGCGGGGAAGCGCGCTACAGTTGCGCGTGATGGCTGTGCTAGCGACTCTAGATGAGTCCGACACCGTGCTTAGAGCTGGAGCGATCTCTCCCCACGCGTCTCCCGTCGCGCTCACCGTGAGCGTGACGCCCCGCGCCCGCTTTGACGCCATCGACATCCGCGCCCGCCTGCGCGAACAGGCCGACGACTGCCTGGCCCAGTTCCCGCGCGTGCTGTACTGCTCCCATCACACCACCGCCGGATTTCTGGAGCAGAGCATGGCCAACCGCTTGGCTCGTCGGCGAGAGCGGGTGGACGCGTTCCTCGGCGTCTATCGCGGACTCTTCCCGGAAGGTGCGGACTACCAGCACGATCGTCTGGAGCTGCGGCGCGAGCTGTCGCCCGAGCAACGCCGCGTCGAGCCGCGCAACGCCGACTCGCACTTGGCGTTCATCGGTGCCGGGCTGCGCAGCTGCGTCAGCTACGTCAACCGCGCCGCCGAACCGGTGCACCTGGTGGACTTGGACGGGGTGAACGGCGGTGTGCCACGCACGCGGCTCACATCGGTGGTGGGGTACAACGGCGAAGAGGTGGTGTGGCGGGAGCGCTGGGACGTCCCGGTGTCGCGTCACCCCATCGATTCAGTGAACTTGGCCGATCCCAGCGTGGGTCTGTTGCAGCGCGTCGACGACATCGTGCGTCAACAGGGGATCGAGTACGGGCGCGCCGACATCGCCTTGGGAGAGGGCGAGCGCGACGCCGCGGTCACCGTCAATGAGTTCGAGACCCTGCTCATGCGCCACGACCTCGCCGAGGTGCTGAGCGATCCGTTGCGCTTCCTGCTGCGGCAGGGCCGGCGCATGCTCGCCGACCCCGGTGCCATTCCGCTGAAGACATTGGGCTACGCCCGCTACGACGTGGTACAGGTGCTGAAAGGGCTGATGGACGCCTTTGGGCTTTCCGACTCCGCGCTGGAGCGCCTGCTGGCGCGGGCCATGGCGTTGCCTGCCGCCCGTCTGCTGCGCTTAAAGCGCTCGGTCACCCTGGCGGTGCTGGGCGGCGCCGGGACGCCGGGGCTGGTGCGGGGCACCTACCAGAGTCCCATCTTGATGCAGTGGAACACTCCCCCTCGCCGTTTTCGCACCTTGCTAATCACCATTAAGCGCTTCTCCTGAAAAGTTCGTCAACTCACCGGCTGCGTAGGACGCCACGGCGCGGGCAGCGCTCGACCACGGGGCAGATGGAGCAGCGGGGCGAGGTGGGGTGGCAGAGGTGCTGCCCAAAGGTGACCAGCAGGTCGTTGATGTCGATCCACAGCCGGCGGGGCAGCACCTCTTCCAGGGCGTGCTCGGTCTCTTCGGGGTCCGTGGTGGCCACCAGCCCCAGGCGGTTGGCGATGCGGTGGACGTGGGTGTCCACGCACACGCTGGGGATGCCGAAGCCGAGCCCTAACACCAAATTGGCGGTTTTGCGCCCGACCCCGGGCAGGGCGAGGAGGGCGTTGCGCTCAGCGGGCACCGCACCGCCGTGGAGCGCCAGCAGCCGGCCGGCCAGGGTGCGCAGCTGGCGCGCCTTGGTGCGATAGAACCCGGCGGGGTAGATGAGCGCGGCGATGCGCTCCGCGGGCAGGGACGCCAGCGCCGCCGGCGTGGGCGCCACAGCCAGCAAGCGGGCACTCGCCTCTGCGGTCACCGCGTCTTTGGTGCGCAGCGAGATGATGCAGGCGACCAGCAGGCGGAAGGGGTCGCGCTTCTTCTCCACCTCGGCCAACGTGGTGGGACGCACGGTGGCGCGCAGCGCCGCCAGTCGCTCCACCAGCCAGCCCACGTCGCTCTCACTCCACCTCACGGGACTCCTCCGCTGCCCCCCCTGTGACCAGCGACACGCCCACCAGTACCAGCACCCCGACCGCCGCGCCGGCGAGCCCCGGTTCGAGCCCTGGGGGGAGGCCGGTGCGCACCGCTTCCAGGACGAGGTCCACCGCGCCGCCCACTACCATGGCGGTGACCACGCCCGCCGGTGTGGCTCCCCGCCACGCCAAGGCGAGCAGCAGCGCCGGCAGAAAAGCCGCGGTGAAAAACCCCCACCCGGCAATCCCCAGCAGCGCCACCGCCCGTTCGCTGCCCAGCGCCACGGCGGTGGCGGCGAGGGCGGTGCAAGCGGTGGCGCCCCGGGCCCACGCCAAGCCCAGGGGGCGGCGTCCCAGCGCCGCCGGCAGATCTCGGCTCACCGCCGCCGCCGCAAGGTTGAGCAGCGACGCCGCCGTGGACATCAAAGCCGCCAGCACCGCCACCCCCGCCAGTAGCACCGCCCATGGCCCCACCACCAGCAGAAGGCGGGGTGTGAGCTCATCGGGGGAGGCGACGGCAAGGCGGCCGTCGGTCAGCAGGGCTGCTCCAGCCAAGCCCAGCCCCAGCCACACGGTGAGGGTCGCCGCCAGAGTCAAGGTAAGCACCGCCGGCAGCCGGCGCAGGGTTGATTCTCCCCGCAGGAAGAGAAACTTTTGCACGTAGTGGGGTTGTGCGCAGGTTCCGAGGCAAAACAGCAGCCACCACGCCCAGGCGCGGGCCGGCGGTACGGTGCCGAAGGAGCCCAGGAGGTCGGGCCGGCTGTGGTGCAGGGTAGCCAGCACCGGGGTGGGACCACCGGCGGCCGCAACGGCGGCAATGGCCAGGGTGATGGCGGCAGCGGCCATCAACCCGCCCTGGACTGCTTCCGCTGGCAGGGAGGCCCGCATCCCTCCGGCCGTGGCGTACGCCGCCGTGGCCACCATGGTTGCCAGCGCCGCAGCCGCCGGCGGCGCGCCCAGGAGTTGCTCACCGAGCACTGCGGCGGCGCGTGCCTGCACCGCCAAGGTGGCGACGCAGCCCAGCAGCAGCACCGCCGCCGCTGCGCCCCGCACCGCTGGTGACCCGCTGCACACCCCCAGCAACTCCGGGACCGTCAAGACCTGCTGCCGGCGCGCCAGCGCCGCAACGGGTTCGCCCACCGCCCAGCACTGCAGGGCGCCGGTGAGCGGGGCGGAGAGTAGAATCCACAGTGACCCGGCTCCCACCGCGGCGAACAGCGCCGGTCCACCCACGAAGGTGAAGGCGGACACCGCCGCGGCGGTGCCAGCCACCCCCACCAGCCACACCCCCGCCCGGCGCCCAGCGACGAAGTACTCCACCTCGCCCTGCGCCCGGCCTGCCCCCCACCACGCTAGGGCGAGCGCGGCGGCCAACAGCACCAGAAGAACGATCACCGCGGCTCGCCCCGCTGGTGGGAGTCGTCCTCGGGAAACGTCCGCGCGTACACCCAGGGGATGATGGGCAGTGGGGCCACGAACAGCGCCGCCAGGATCCAGCCCAGGCCGCCCAAAGGTGCATCGCGCAGCAGCCACGCCCCGGCGAAGCCAAACCCCAGCCAGCAGCCGATGGCCAGCATCCCTCTCCCGAGCCCCGGCTGCCGACGCCGCGCTAAGGCCACGGCGCAGGTGGCCACCGCGGCGGCTACTGCCACCACTGGCAGCAGCGCCGTCAGTGCCAGCGCGGCAATCAGATAGCAGGCGGCCAGGACGGTGGCTACCAGCGGCACCGCACGGTAAACCCCACGCATCGCCGAAGTGTACCCCGCACCCGCGCCCCGCACCGGCACAGGGGTACGGCCTGGTTGGGGCGGCGAGGGGACACAGACACTGGCCCGGTCACCGTCACGGACCCCATCCCAGGCAGGACCCCTGGGAGCTTGGGTTGGCAGCCCCGCCCCTGGCGGAGGCACCGTCACCGTTACGGTCAGGCGGGGTCATCGTCACCGTCGCCGACGCGGGCACGACCACGGTCAACGGCGTTCGGTGCGGGTTTCTCTTCACCGACGGGCTTTCTTAGAATGTCGTTGTGCCGGCGAACCTGACGCCCCAGTACCGCGCCGCCGAGAGCCGCTTTAAGGCGGCCAGGACCGCCGAGGAGCGGCGCCTGGCGCTGGAGGAGATGCTCGCCACCATCCCCAAACACAAGGGGACGGAAAAGATGCAGGCGGATCTCAAGCGCCGGCTGGCACGCCTTCGACAGGAGGAAGAAGCGCGGTCGGCGCGCCGCGGCTACACCGTCAAGGTAGAACCAGAAGGGGCGGCACAAGTGGTGATTCTCGGGCCGCCCAACGCCGGCAAGTCGTCGCTGCTGGCGGCGTTCACCCGGGCCGAGCCGGCCATCGGCGAGTACCCGTTCACCACCACTCGTCCCCAGCCCGGCATGATGCTCTACGAGGACGTGCAGATCCAGCTGGTGGATCTGCCGCCGATCACCAGGGAGCACTTCGATTCATGGATGCCCAACGTGGTGGCCGCCGCTGATGCGGCGCTGCTGGTCATCGACCCCACCTCCCCCGAGGTGCCGGACGACGTGGAGGCGGTACGCGAAAGGCTGGCGGAGGTGCACGTGGCGTTAGTGGGGGCCCTACCCGAGGACGGCGATCCGCGAGTGACGTACCTCCCCACCCTGGCGGTGATCACCAAGCTGGACCGCGCCCGCGGCGAAGACCGAGCGGTGCTGGAGGAGCTGTACGGCGGACAGTTCCCCCTCGTCGGCGTGAGTGTGGCGTCCAGGGCAGGGTTCGAGACGTTCAAAGTTGCGCTGTGGCGGCGCCTGCAGTTGCTGCGTGTGTACGCCAAACCGCCGGGGAAGCCTGCGGACCGCAGCGCGCCGTTCGTGCTGCCCGAGGGTGCCACGGTGCTGGACCTGGCCGAGCTTATCCACCGGGAATTGGCGGAGAAGCTGTCCTTTGCCCGTCTGTGGGGAGGCAAACTGGACGGGCAGCGGGTAGCCCGTGACTTCCAGCTGCGCGACCGCGACGTCGTCGAGCTCCACGGTTGACCCGCAGGGAAACGGCTGCTACAAGAGTGGTGCAGGCTGACGATGCTAATTGACCTCGACGATCCTCACCCCCGCTGGTTGGTGGTGCGCACCAAACCCAAGCAGGAACGCGCCGTTGTGGAGCTGCTGGGCCATCGGGTCATCGATGCCTACTGCCCCCGCATCCTGGAACCACGCACCCACCGGCGGGGACCGCTGGGCCCGGTGCCGCTGTTTCCTTCCTACGTGTTCGCCCGCGCCGTGGTGCGCGAGCACTACAGGGGTGTGCACTACTGCCACGGTGCCCTCGGCATTGTGCGCTTCGGCGACAAGCTGGCAGCGGTGGAGGACGAATTCATCGCCCTGCTGCGGCAGCGCGCCAGCGACCGCGGCTACCTGGTCTTGGGGCAGGTACGGAAGGCGCTGGAGAAAGGGATGCGGGTGCGCGTCAGCGGCGGGCCGCTGGCCGGGTACGAGGGGATCGTGGCGGCGTATCTGCCGGCCAGGGAACGGGTGCGCTTGCTGCTGCAGCTGGTTACCGGGGTGACGCGGGCCGAGGTCGATGTACGCCACGTCCGCTGCGCCTGAGGGATCTCCCGCCGGAGGGCGACGGGCGCGGCAGCACCGAGTCCAGCTGCCGGCGGTGGTGCGCCTCGCCGTGGCAGCGGTGGCCGGCGCCCTGGCGGTGGCTTCGCTGATGCTCTATCAAGAGTACGCGCGGCGCCAGGGGGAGCTGCGCCAGCTCATCGCCGCCGTCGAATTGGAGCGTCGCCAGAGGGAGACGGTGCAACGCATCCTCTGGGATCCCGACGTGGAGATGGGCCGCCTGCAGGTGGCGCGGGCGTTGCTCTACGAGGCTCTGGATCCGGGGTCGTTGGCGGCGCTGCCGCCGGGCGAGCGGATGACCGCCATGGCGCTGCTTCCCGAGCGCCTGGAGCTGGCGCGGGAGATTGCCGCCCAGACGCTGCGTCAGCGCCCCGCCGCGTGGGCGGCGGCGATGATCCTGGGCGCCTCGTACTACGTGGAGTGGTCGCTGCGTGGGGATCCCCGCCTGTTGACCGAACGGCCGCGGTGGGAACGCCCCCTGCAGGTGGCGGCCGAGCTCGCGCCGGGGGAGGACGAGCCCAGGAAGTTTTTGGCGCTGGCCTACATGGAGATCTGGCCGGCGCTGGCGGCCGGGGAGCGAGCGCGGTTGCTGCCCCTCCTGCGCGAGGCGCTGGCGGATCGCTCCACCTTCGAGCGTGCTGCTGGCACCTGGCTGGCAGTGGCGGCGAGTCCGGCGGAGGCGCAGGCGGCGATCCCCGACACCTCGTGGGCGTGGCAGGCGATGGCGGCCCACAGCGCGCGCCAGCGCGACTGGGAAGGGTACGCCCACGCCATGGAGCGGGCTCGGCGTGCGCACAGCACCGAGATGCAGGCGGCGCTGGCGGAGCTGGAGCTGCGCCGCGCCGGCGGCGACCTGCGCGGCGCCCGCACCGCGGCGCTGGGCCTGCTCGCCTCTGCCACCCCCGAGCGGCGCAACCTCCTCCTCGCCCAGCGGGCCCTGGAGCTGCTCCCCCCCGGCCCGGTGGACGGCTCCCGCGCCGGCGCCCTGCGCGCCTGGCTCGACTGGGCCCTGGAGATGGCCCTGTGGGAACAGCCGAGCCTGTCGCCGGCAGCGGTCGGGCGCCTGGCTGCCCTGCTGGATCCCCTGCCACCACCCCAGGCGGCCGTGGCCGCTCTGGTGGCCGGCAACCTACCGGCCGCCGAGGCGTTGGAGCGGCGGCACGAGGCGCTGGACACCGAGCCGTGGGCACCCTACTGCATCATCAAAGCCAGGGTGCTGGCGGCGCGGGGGGAACCAGGGGCGGCGGAGCAGGTGCTGGGAAGGGTGCAACGCCTCTGGGTGGGCAGTGTACCGGAGCTGCGCTCCCGTTTCGCCGTAGCGCAAAGCCGCGGCGACGCCGCCGCCGTGGCTGCCGCCGATGCAGCCTTGGCCGCCGTGACCGGCGACCAGTGGCCGGCCACCGCCTGGCGCTGGCGTGGGCGGGTGGCGACTGCGGGCTTGCTGGCGGCTCGGCCGGCGCCGGGCGTGGCCATCACCATGGACGTGGCACCGAGCCAGGGCACGCCCTTGCAGGTGAGCCTCGATGGGCAGTGGGTGCCGGTGGGTCTCGCGTTCCCAGGGGCCGAGGTGGTGGTGGCCGAACCTCTGGACGCCGGGATCCATCTCTTATCGGTGACCTCCACCGGCGGGCGGGTGGTGCCCGGCCGCTTTCGCCTACTCCCCGAGTGAGAACCGCCCCAGAAGCGAGGTAGCTTTGTCCGTGGCCGGTGAGGGCGCAGGTGGCCGTCACCGGGCCGGTGCCCATGGCCGTGTCGGTGTTGGGGGCGGCAGGTGAGCGGCCTGCCTCGCCCGTCTTGGCCCGCGCTCGCAACGTTCCCCGGCGCCAAAGGAGCGGCTTGCCGCTGGGCGGATTGGGAGGAGCGGGGGTCGAGCCCAACGGCGCTCGCTGACCGCTGTCAACAGCCAGGGTAGCCATGCTCTGCCGAAACGGTCTCATCTTTGCTGCGCTACGCCCTGGGGAGGAAGCGTCATGCGCTGCCCGCAATGCAGTTCCACCCACATGCACCGCTCCCGCGACCGGCGGGAGCGCCGCCTGCGCTTTTTTCTGCCGGTACACTTCTACCGTAGCCAGGCCTGCAACCGCCGGGTGCTGCGCGTCACTCCCCGGGCCGTGGGCGAGGTGCTGGCCCGTTGGGCGCTGCTCGGCCTCGGTGGGGTGGTGGCGTGGCGAGGGTTCCGCGGGCTGTTCTCCGCCCTGCTGCGTTATTGATGTGGCTCGCGCCCCTTGAGGGGAGGCGGCGCGGCATGTAGACTCCCAGTCAAGGAAGGGATTCTCCCAATGAGCGAAGCGAAGAAGACTTTTGCGCGCAAGGCCGAGTTTGCCCTGCGCACCATCGACGACCAGGCGGTGCTCATGCCCCTTGGTGACGGCGGCGCAGGCCACGACTTCATCTACACACTGAACGAAGTCGGTGCCGCCATTTGGCAACTCATCGAGCCCGGCCGCGACGCCGCCGCCATCGGCCGCCTCATCGCCCAGGAGTTCGATGTGAGCGTGGAGCGGGCCAGTGAGGACGTGCGCAACTTTTTGGAACTTTTGGTCTCCAAGGGGTTAATCGACGAGGCGTGAGGGGTGGCGAAACGCCTCGGGCGCCCCATGCCAGCATGTCGCATCCTCAAGTAGCGTGGACGGCGTGGCGTGTCCGTGACGTTTTGGCCTTGACGCCGGGTCTGGCCTGTGAGAAGAAGGAAAACGAGGTTTGTGAGGGACAGAGTGTCGTAGAAAAGCTCGGACGACAGGGCGCTCGGCCGGCGTACGGTTCACCGGTGGAAAGCGCGAGGGGGTTGCGGAGATGACCACGACCAGAACAGCTCGGCAGGGGGACACCCCAGGGGGCAGCACGCTGTGGACGACCGGGGCGTTGGTGGCAGCACTCCTCGCCGCCCTCCCGCTCCCCGGGTGGGCACAGACCCACGTGGTGACGGTGCACTCTGTCGCTTCGGCGGCGACGGGGAGCGGCGGCGCCACCACCTTGAGCATCCCCTTCACCATGCCCACCAACGGCACCGGTCCGGGGACGTACGAGTGCAAGCACCCGGCGCCGGTTGTTGCGGTTTCGGTTCTGCGCGACACCGGCTTGGCGCCTGCGGTGTCCTCCATTGTCTGGGATCCCGACCCTTCTGGTTCGCCAACGTATCCTCTGCAGCTTCAGAACGTGACTGCCGGCAACAGCGACCAGACCGGCGATAATCGTCGCAAGCGCACCGAAATCTGGCTGATGACTACGCAAATTCCAACCACACTCAATCCTATCCCTTCTGGTTCGGGAAACATCATTATCACGATGAGTGCCGCGGCGGAGGTTGTAGCGGGGGTAGTGATGACATGCGGCGTCGATCAAAGCTCCCCGCGGCCGGGCGGAACGGTAGGCGATCCCGGCGGCAGCCCGAGCACCTCTGCCACCGTTGGCGTGACCACCGTGGCCGCGGGTCTCGCCATCGATGTGCTGGCGGTGGAGGATAACATTTCGGTGACTTTGGCGTCTCCCGCCAGGACCAACGTCTGGAACCTGACCACGGGTAGTGGAGGGGGGAGCGACTTGCGGGGCTACGCTTCGTGGTATTCCACGACCTTGTCGTTCACCATTCTGGGCTACACCCTCTCCGCCGCCGACCACTGGGTCTTAGCGGCACTCAGCTTGCGTCCGGCGGCGCTGACCTCGGTGGGGGTGTCGGAGTTTCAAGTGACGCGGGGCGAGCGCGGCGCGCAGGTGTCATGGCTGGCCGGGTACGATGCCGAGAACCTGGGGTTCCGGCTGTGGCGCCAGCGCGGAGGAGCACGCAGCTTGGTGACTCCCGACCTGGTGGCCGGGTCGTTCCTCTCCCACGGGTCGATGCCCCTGGCGGCTGGTCACCCCTACGCCTGGCAGGACCCCGAAGGCCGTCCCGGCGATGTGTACGAGCTGGAGGCCGTCACTCTGAGCGGCGTGAGTACCGTGGTGGCGCGCGAGCGCCTGGGCGGCCGGGAGACGCGGCGAGCCTTGCGCGGCTCCTCGCCGACCCTCGGCGAGATCGCCGGGGCGATGGGTGCCGCGGCGGCCCGGGTGCGGCCGTACGTGCCGGCGCGCGGCGCGCCCGCCGGGCCCACCTCCGAGGAGGTGCAGTTCTGGCTCGCCGGCCAGCCGGCGGTGAAGATGGGGGTGAAGGAGAGCGGCTGGTACCGCGTACCCCTGGCGGAGCTGGCAGTTGCCGGCCTGCGCTTCACTGGCCCCGAGGTGGCGCGCCTGCGGTTGTTCGCCGATGGCCGCGAGGTGGCCGCCAAGGTCCGCCTGGCGGGCAGCGGCAGTATCCTGGACCGGGAGAGCGTCCTGGAGTTCTGGGGGGAGGCACTGGATTCCCCGCACAGTGACACGCGGGTGTATTGGGTGGTGGTGGGCGATGCCGCAGGTGCCCGCATCGTGGAGCAGGGTTCTGGGGTGGGTTCGCCCCAGGCGCAACCCACCACCTTCATGGCCACGGCCGAGATCCGGGAGCGGCTGGTGTACGTCCCGGCGGTGCGCAACGGCGCCGAGGAGAACTTCTTCGGCCGGCCGGTGACCGACACGACCCCGGTGACCTACGCCCTGGCCACGCCCCACGCCACGGAAGGGAAGGCGAGCTTGAGGGTGCGGCTGCAGGGGCTCACGGCGGGCCAACACGGGGTGGAGGTTTCGCTCAACGGCGCCCCCCTGGGTGTGGTCGCGGGGGAGGGCGAAGGCAGGATGGAGGCCGTGTTCCCCCTGGCGGGCTCGCTGCTGCGGCCCACCGGGAGCAACGAGGTCGTGCTTGCGAGCCGGGCCGGCCGGGGGGTGGTGAGCATCGTGGATACCCTCACCCTGACCTACCCCCGGCTGTCCCGGGCTGAAGGGGACGAACTCTTCATGGCCCGGGGGAGCTTCCCGGCCAGCGGCCGCGTGCTGCTGGGCGGTTTCTCTCAGCCCGGGGCGCGGGTCTTTGACGTGACCGACCCCTATCGGCCCACCGAGCTTGCGGCGGCGTCGGTGGCCGACGGCACCCACTGGGGCGTGTCCGTCGACCTCGGCGGGGGGATGCTGACGCAGGGGAAGGCGATCTACGCGGTGGCCCCGTCGCGCCTCCTCACCCCGGCGTGGGTGCGCCTCAACCGTCCGTCGCAGCTCCACGCCGCCAGCCACGGCGCGGGTGTGATCTACGTGACCCGCGGTGATATGACCTCCGCCCTGGCGCCCCTGGTAGCCGCCCGCAAGGCCGAAGGGCTGGCGCCGATGGTGGTGGACATCGAAGACGTGTACGACGAGTTCTCCTACGGCAGCCCCACGCCCGAGGCGCTGCGCGCCTTCTTCCACCGTGCCACCACGGGGTGGAGTCGGGCGCCGCAGTATTTCGGGTTGGCCGGGGACGGCAGTTACGACCCGCGGGGGTATTTGGGCCGGGCTCCGGACGTGATCCCGGTGGCGCTGGTGGACACCTCGGTGTTCGAGACGGCCTCCGATGAGTGGTTCGTGGACTTCGACGGGGATGGCGTGGGAAATGCCGCCGTGGGTCGCCTGCCGGCCGCCTCCGCCGCCGAGCTGGCGACCATGGTGGAAAAGATCCTCCGCTACCAGCACGGCAGCCGTTCCCCCAAGCGGGCGCTGCTGGTGGCCGATGACCCCCTAGCCGAAGCCTTCTCCCGGGTCAACGACCGCCTGGCGGCGCTGCTCCCGGCGGGTACCGCCATCGAGCGAGTGGACGTGGAAACGGAAGGGGTGGCGCGGGCGCGGGCTCACCTGTTGAGCGAACTGGCGCGGGGGTACGGCCTGGTCCACTATTCGGGCCATGGCACCGTGGATCGCTGGCGGCATGGTCTGCTCACGGTGGCCGACGCGCCGAACCTGCCGGTGGCCGAGGTGGTGCCCCTGTATACCATGGCCAACTGCTTGAGCAACATCTTCCAGGAGCCGCTGCTGGCGGGCCTCGGCGAGGAGCTGATGCGCGCCCCCGGCGGGGCAGCCGCGGTGTGGGCGTCCACCGGTTCGACCAGTGCACCGCCCCAGGAGAGGCTCTTGACCCAGTTCTTCTCCCAGATGGGCGGTGGCGTCCCGGTGCGCGCCGGCGACGCCGCACGCGCGGCCAAGGCCGCCATGGGCGATCAGGACATCCGCCTGACCTGGGTGTTGCTGGGCGACCCGGCAATGCCGCTGTGGTGATGAGAGAGACGAGGAGGGAACGTTCCATGGATGCGACTCTTCCCAAGGCGAGAACAGCTGGACTCCTCGTGACGCATATGGACAGCGGTGAGACGGTGGTGTACGACCGCACCCGCGACCAGGTGCACTGTCTCAACCCGACGGTGGCGTTCATCTGGGCGGCGTGCGACGGGGTCACCCCGGTCGCCAAGGTAGCGGCCGACCTGCACCGCCGCCACGGACTCCCGCCGGACGAGAGGGTGGTGGCGCTGGGGTTGCAGGAGCTGCAGCAGGCGCAGCTGTTGGACGGGGAAGGGGCGTGGGCCGGGGTATCGCGCCGCCAACTGCTCACCCGGCTCAGCCTGGGCGCGGCCGCCGCGGCGCTGTTACCGGTGGTGGCGTCGGTGGTGGCGCCCACCCCCGCCGAGGCCGGCACCGGTCTCCCCCCTGGCGCCTCGTGCACCTCGGGCTATCAGTGTCTCTCCGGGATCTGTGTGGGCGGCGTCTGCGCCTAGCGCCCGCACCTTCTGCTCCTCCTCCGGCCCCGCCCAGCGGGGCCGGAGGCGTTTTACTGGCGCACGCTGCGTTGCACGCGACTCCAGGTGGCGGCCAAGCGCGTGAGCGTGGGGCTGCCGGCGGGAGCCAGCGCGGCCTGCGGGCCGTCGGCCGGCCAGAACACCTGCCCCACCGAGCGCCACCCCAGTCGGCTGGGGCGGCGGGCCAGCAGGCGGGCCAGCACCAGCAGCGCCAGGGGGGTGCCGTCCTCACCCCGGTGGGCAAACCGGCTGGCCGCCAGCACCTCGGCGCTGCGCAGGTGGGCCACCAGCCGCCAAGCGATGTGGGCACACGACGGATCGGGCCACAGGCGCGCCGCCTGCCACGCCGCCAGCGCTACGGGGAGCTGCACCGACCACGTGGTGGCGAGGCGGACGACACCGTCGGCGAGCTCGGGACCGGCGGCGGTGGCGATCATGGATAGGTCGCGCCACACCGCCAGGGGACGCGGCCGCACCACCTGCCAGGCGTGCACGGCGGCCAGCAGGAACGCCCACGCCAAGGTGGGACGTCGGGCGGTGACGCCCCAGTCGGGGCGGGGCTCTGCCCCGTCCACCAGGGCGTCGCCCATGGCGGCGGGCATCCACCCCCACAGGCGGTAGTGGAGCTCCACCAGCACCCCCGAGCTCGCCCCCACGGTCAGGACGTAGCGTTCTCCTCCCAGGAGGGCGGCGGGGTCGAGGTGGCGCTGATCCTCCTGCAGCCATCCCAGGTTACCCAGGCACGCCAGCGTACGGCCGAGGTCGTTCCTCTTCACCACGATGTCCACGTCGGTGAGGGTGCGCTCGCAGGGGTGGGCGTAAACCCGCCCGGCCAGGTCGGCCCCCTTGATGGTCACCCAGGGGATGCCGGCGTCGCCCAGAGCCTGGCCGGCCTTGCGCATCTCCTCGTTGAGCAGGAGATGGCGCCCGGTGGCCCAATACAGTTCGCGGTCGAAGGCGGCCGGGTAGGGGTGCACGGCGGCGCGACGGCACACCAGTGCCAACGCGGCGGCGAGGCGATGGTGGGCAGCGAACTCCTCCAGGTTGGCGGCGGTGAGCAGGTACTCGAGGTCGCGGCGTTGGCCCGCCAGCGCCCCGGCGGCCACCTCCTGGCGGGGATCCACCGGCGGGTGGCCGCCCCAGCGGAGGGCGAGGGTGGTCAGCTGGCCGGCGTTGACTTTTGCGGGTGCCGGGGTACCCTGCGGGTCGAATCGTGTCACTGCGGCGCCTCTCCCGGCCAAGCATAGCTGCTCCGCCAGTTCCAGGAGCGCTCCGGGGGAAATGAACGGGAGTTGAAAAAGGATTGCCATGGACCATCGCCGGTACCCCCACTACCAGCGCCCCTCCACGTGAATGGAAGAGATCGACCGCCTCGGGTGGGCGGCGGGCTTTTCCATCGACGCGTACGGAGTGACCATCGGCGTGCGGGTGAGCGACGCCAGGGTGTTGAACCGTCTGCGGGCGGTGCTGCCCTACGGCGCGAAACCCTCCCGCCGGCGCCGGGTGGACTACCTCTACTCCATCGTGGTGGGGAGCCTGGACGGCGCGGCTCGGCCACGCCGTTTCCACGTCGCCTACTCCGATCTCGGGAAGTTGGTGCAAACCTTCGACTTCGACACGGTGGTGGAAGCCCTGGAGCACGACATGCCGCTGGTGATGGGGGCGCGTACCCGGCAGTGGGTGTTCGTGCACGCTGGGGTGGTGGGGTGGTGCGGCCGGGCGTTGCTTTTGCCGGGGCGCAGCTTTGCCGGCAAGTCGAGCCTTGTGGAGGCGCTGGTGCGAGCCGGCGCCAGCTACTACTCCGACGAGTTCGCCGTCCTTGACCTGCAGGGACGGGTCCATCCCTTCGCCCGGCCGCTGTCGCGGCGGGAAGCGGGGGAGTGGAAGGGGCGGCCGGTGCCGGTGGGTTCCCTGGGCGGGCGCGTGGGCACGGAGCCGCTGGAGGTGGCGGCGGTGGTGTCCACCCACTACCGGGCGGGGGCGCGCACCTCCTGGCGGCGGCTCTCGCCGGGCCAGGGGGTGCTGGCCTAGATGGAAAACGCGGTGGCGGCGCGGACGCGGCCGGAGGTGGTGCTGCCGGTGGTGACGCGGGTGGCCCAGGGGGCGCGACTGTTCAAGGGGGTGCGGGGCGAGGCGGAGCAGGTGGCGCCGCGGTTGCTGAAGCTCCTCCAGTAACGCCCCGTGAAACGTTGTACCGGCGCGTCCTGGCTCGGGCGCTACGGAGACGCTACCCGATTGTCGGGGGGTGCTCCATCAACTTCCAAGGTTTTGGAAAGCGTGAGCTTGCCTGGAGCCAACGCGCGGATTCGAACCGCGGACCTAGTGATTACGAATCACTTGCTCTACCGGCTGAGCTACGTTGGCTCTCCGGGGCGAAAAATGTAGCACAGCGCCAAACCGACGCCAAGACAGCCCGGGGGCGGGTGGCTCGGCTCGCCCCAGCAGGGCGCCTTGAGGGTGTAGGATGCCGGCCTGTGGCGGGGGCTTCGCGAGTATCGCTGGCGGCGGCGTACGGGTTGATCTCCTTTATCTGGGGGTCCACGTACCTGGCCATCAAGGTAGGACTGGAGAGCTTCGACCCATTCTTTTTCGCTGGCCTGCGCTATTTGCTGGCCACGGCGCTGGCCTACGCCTGGGCGCGGTGCCGCGGTGTGGGGTTTGCCGGTTCCCTCCGGCACTGGCTGCCGGCCTTCGCCGTGGGGGTGCTGTTCATCGGCGTGTGCAACGGCGCCATCTTCTGGGCGGAGACGCGCCTCGACTCGGCCTACACGGCGCTGCTGATCACCGTCAACCCGGTGTGGGCGGCGCTGCTCACCCCCCTCTACCGGGGGGAGGCCAGGCTCAAGCTGTCGGGCTGGGTCGGGGTGATCCTGGGTTTTGCCGGCACCACCATCCTCTTGGCACCATGGCGCGCGGTGACGCCGGAGCTGGCGGCAGCGTTGGTGGTGGTGACCTCGGCGCTGATCTGGGCGGCGACGGCGCTGGGGGTGCGGCGCATCCGGGAGCGCTACGATCCCCTCGCCCTGACCGTGGCGCAAATGGCCTCGGGAGCGGTGGTGTTGCTGGCGGTGGCGGCGGTGCGGGGTCAGGCGCTGGTGGGGCCGATCACCCTGCGCGCCGCGGGGGCGCTCGCCTATCTGGCGGTGTTCGGCTCGCTCGTGGCGTTCACCGCGTACTTCTTCCTGCTGCGGCACATGGACGCCACGCGGGTGGCCTCCTCCACGTACATCAACCCGGTGGTCGCCATGGTTTTAGGGGTGGTGCTGCTGGACGAGGTGATCACCTGGTACATGGGCGTGGGGATCGTCGTGGTGCTGGCCGGGGTGTGGCTGGTCATGCGCCGCGGTGAGGACGAGAGTTCGACCCCTGGAGGTGGAGATGCACGAGAGCGCGTGCGGGCGGCATTCCAAGGCGATTCACGCCGGTTTTGACCCACGGGAGCACGGCGGTGCCGTGTCCGTGCCCATCTACCAGTCGTCTACCTTTGCGTTTCCATCGGTGGAGGAGGGCGCCGCCCGCTTTGAAGGGCGTTCGCCGGGGCAGATCTATACCCGCCTTGGCAACCCCACCATCGCGGCGCTGGAGCAGTGCGTAGCGGCGCTGGAGGGGGGGGTGGGAGCGGTGGGCACGGCGGCGGGCATGGCGGCGGTGGCCAGTGCGATCCTCGCCCTGGTGGACGGGGGCCAGCACGTGGTGGGTACCCATCCGCTGTACGGGCCGTCCAGGGGGCTGGTGGAGAAGCACCTGGCCCGTTTCGGAGTAGCGTCGACCTTCGTGAGGGGGACGGACGGGGAGGCGCTGCGCCGCGCCCTGCGCCCCGAGACGCGGGTGGTGTACGTGGAAACCCCCGCCAATCCCACCCTGGATCTGGTGGACCTGGCCGAGGCGGCGGCCATCGCCCACCAGGCCGGGGCCTTTTTGGTGGTGGACAACACCTTCGCCAGCCCTCACCTGCAGCGTCCGTTGGAGTTGGGCGCCGACGTGGTGCTGCACTCCATGACCAAGTTTTTAAATGGCCACTCGGACGTGGTGGCGGGGATCGTGGTGGCCCGGCAGCCGCAGGTGTTGGCGCGCCTGCGCGACGTGGTACAGGCGTTCGGCTTCAACATGGACCCCCACCAGGCGTGGCTGGTGCTGCGCGGCGTGCGCACCCTGGGGATGCGCGTGGAGCGCGCCCAGGCCAACGCCCAGGTGATCGCGCCGTGGCTGGAGCAGCACCCGGCGGTGAAGTGGGTGCGCTACCCCGGCTTGCCCTCCCACCCCCAGTTCGAGCTGGCCCGCCGGCAGATGGACGGCCCCGGGGCCATGATCGCCTTCGAACTGCACGGCGGCGTGGACGCGGGCCGCCGGGTGATGAACGCGGTGCGGCTCATCACCCTGGCGGTGTCGCTGGGGGGTATCGACTCGCTCATCGAACACCCGGCGTCCATGACCCACCGCTCGGTGCCCGAGGAGGAGCAGCGGCGGCAAGGGATCACCGCCGGCCTGGTGCGCCTGGCGGTGGGGTGCGAGGACGTGGAGGATCTGCTGGCCGACCTGGAACAGGCCCTCGCCCAAGCCGGGTAGGGCAGCGCCGGCCAACGCCGGGGGTGGCAGCGATGCGGTGCCACTGTCGCCCGCACGGGTAAAGATGCCAGCCCGCGGCCGATCCGCCGACGGTGACCGTCTCGGCGACCGTGGCCGTGCCCGTGGCGGTACCGGTGGCGGTATCCGCGAGGCGTTGGGGGTGAAGGTGGTCGAGGGCGCGCCTGCCTGCGGACCGCGGGGCCTGAAAAGCCCCGCGGGGTGGGTGGGGGGTTCTGCGGGGCCGATGGGTCTCGAGGGGCGGGCCTGCGGGCCCGCGCTCCGAAGGGCCGCGTCTGTAGCTGTGATCGTGTCGTTGGGTTTGTGTCGATGCTCCGACGTTCGTTACTACCCACGGCGCCAAGGCTCGGGGAGTTGCGGTCGCGGCAGTACAATTCCCTCCGACTCGGGCGGGAGGCGCCATGATCACCAGCGAGACGACGATTCCGTGGGCCTTGTTCTCCCTGTACGTGCTGGCCATTGCCGGCCTGACCTGGTGGAATCGGCGGAAGGCGGCGTCCATGCAAGTGTTTGCGGTGGGAACGCGGACGGTGCCGCCGTTTTTCGTGGGGCTGTCGCTGGCCGCCAACATGACCAGTGTGGCCACCTTTGTCATCAACCCGGGGCTCATTTACGCCTACGGCTGGGCCGGCGTGGTGGGGTACGGGATCGCCGCCCCGCTGGGGATCTTTCTGGGGTTGGTGGTGATGTCCAAACGCTTCCGGCGGGTGGGCGACTCCTACACGGTGATCACCGTTCCCCAGTGGGTGGGCCAGCGCTACGGCGACCGCCGGCTGACGGTGTTTTTCGCCCTCGCCAGCCTGCTGCAGGTGACTTTCCTGGTGCTCATCGTGACGGCGCTGGCCCTGGTGCTGCAGAGCGTCCTGGGTGTGCCTCTGATCGTCGCCTTGGGGTTCGTGGTGGTGTTCACTTTCGGTTATATCCTCCTGGGTGGTGCCAGCGTGCACGTGTGGTCCAACACTGTGCAGGCGCTCACCATGATCGTGGTGGCGGGATTGCTCATCGCTTCCGGGGCGTCGCTGTTTGGTGGGGGTGCGGCGGGCTTTTTCGCGCGCCTGGCGGAGGTGGGTCCCCACTACGCCTCCGTCACCAACCCTGACTCACTCCTCTTCCGCGATCTGTTCGAAGTGGTGGTCGCCAACTTCGTCATCGGCGTGGCGATCATCATGCAGCCGCATATCATCTCCAAGGCGCTCTACTTGCGCTCCGAACGGGACGTGAACGTTTACCTGGGCACCGCCATGATCGTCGGGACGCTGTTCACCGCCGTGCTGCTGGCCGGGTTGTACGCCCGCCTCACCCTCGACGGCATCCTGCCCCCCGACCGCGTCATCCCCACCTACATCGTGGAGACCTTCACCCCGGCGGTACGGGCGGTGATCATGCTGGGGGTGCTGGCGGCCGGCTTCTCGACGCTGGAGGGGGTGGCGCTGGCCCTATCGGCGATCTTTGCGGCCGACTTCTACGGCACCCTGGCGCGCCTGGCTGGCGTCCCTGAAGAGGCGGTGCGCGGCCGCCTGCTGCGGGTGGGCCGACTCTTTCTGGTGGCGCTGGCGCCGGTGACGCTGGTGCTGGCGTGGTGGCAGGCGGTGCGACCCTCCCTCTCGGTGGCGATCTTCACTCAGAATGGGGTGTATGCCCTGTTCGCCGCAACGTTCGCGCCGGTGGCGTTCGGGGTTTTCTCGCGGCGCCTCACCGCCCCCTGGGCGCTGGCTTCGGCGGTGACCGCCCTGGTGGTGCACTTTGGCATGTACTACGGCAAGATCACCGCCTACCACACCAACCCGGCGGTGCCGGCCACCTGTGCCCTGGGCGCCAGCCTGGCCGTGGCCGCGGCGGGCGTGGTGCGGGGGAGGCTGGGCGGCGGCTCAAGCCGAGCCGAAACGAGCGATTGACACCGCTCGCCACCTGTGGCACGATGACCGGTGCGCGTCACGGCGGGTGGTGTGCGTGGGGCGATATCGTCTTCCGAGGAGGTTGGGTCGGTGGTCGAAAGACGACGTAGCACACTCATCTTTGTCCCGGATGCCCACGGTAAAGTCGTCAAGCTGCAGTTTTCCCGCCGCACGCTGCTGGCGTGTGCTGCCGGAGCGATCACCCTGGCGGTGTTGTCCATCGTTTCGCTGATTACCTCCACCTCCTATCTGCGGCAGCGCGCGGTGACGGCATCGGTGGAGCGGGAGAACGTGCAACTGCGGCGCACCAACCAGCGACTAGCCGAGACGGTGGCCCAGGTACAGAGTCGGCTCGACCAGTTTGAGCAGCGCACGCGGGCGCTGGCCATCGCTGCAGGGGTGACCGATCTTCTCAAGCCCTCCGGCGAGTTCCCGGTTGCCGGTGTGGGGTCGGGCGGCCCCCTGGACCGGTTGTCGTCGGGCTCGGAGGCGCTCATTGACCGCCAGCGCGATCTCGACCGGCAGCTGGCCAAGGTAGAGCAGAAGGTCTCGGACCAGGTGCTGCTGCTGGCGCACACGCCCACCATTGCACCGGTGGTGGGAGTCATCACCGACGGGTTCGGGCCGCGGCTTGACCCGTTCACCCGTCGACCGGCCTTTCACGAAGGGTTGGATATTTCCGTGGCCGTAGGCACGCCGGTGTCGGCGCCGGCCGACGGCGTCGTGGTGTTTGCGGGGCGCGAGGGCGGCTACGGCAAAGTTCTGAGAATCAACCACGGGTACGGCTTCACGACGCTGTATGCGCACCTGGACCGTTTCCTAGTCAACGAGGGCGACCGCGTCACCCGCGGGCAACAGATCGCAAAGGTGGGGATGACCGGCCGCACCAACGGTTCGCACCTGCATTACGAGGTGTGGAAGGACGGCACCAAACAAAACCCCCTCCACTATATCCTCGACGCGTACTGAACCTTCCTGTCCGGTCCAGGCACCGGCCGGCATGAGCGCTCCTGATGAGCAACCCTCTCGACTCCGAGCGGCGGTACGCCTCCTCTGGGGCGAGGCGGGTACGCCTGATCCTGTGGCCGCCGCCCTACGGTCTCGCCACCTTGTCCAAGGTGCCTGAGCTGGACCAGTTGCCGGCCGGTGGGGCGCCGGTGGTGGTAGTGGTGACGGCAGCAGAGATCACCCTCGCGGCACCGGTGGCGGTTCTGGACGCCGCCGCGGCCAGTACGGTGACGCGCGACGACGGTTGGCGGGCCTTGACGTTGGACGCAGAGTTCTCCCTCGACACGGTCGGCGTGCTGGCGACGCTCACTGGTGCCCTCGCCGCAGCGAAGGTGCCGGTGATGGCGTTTTCTTCCTACGCCACCGACCATCTGCTGGTGCCCGAGCAGCACCTGGGGCGTGCACTGGCAGCGCTGGCCCAGGTGTCGTTGCCGGTGTCGTCGCCCTGACGGCGGGCAGGATGGCTGGGGGGAACCACCGACCACCGGTGCGGACGGATACAATGAGGTGCGGGAGGTCGTTATGGGGGCGCCAGACTGGGAGAGGCTTGAAGGAGTCTTCCAAGATCTCATCTACGAGACCTGTGCCGAGGGGATCGCCCGCATCACCATCAATCGGCCTGAAAAGCGCAACGCCTTTCGCCCGCTGACCGTCAAGGAGTTGCTCAAAGCCTTCGAGATGGCCCGCGATGATCGAGACGTGGGGGTGGTCATCCTCACCGGCGCGGGCGACAAGGCGTTCTGTTCCGGCGGCGACCAGAGCGTGCGCGGCGAAGGCGGGTACGTGGGCGACGATGGCATTCCCCGCTTGAATATCCTGGACGTGCAGCGGGCGATTCGCACGCTGCCCAAACCGGTGATCGCCCAGGTTGCCGGGTACGCCATCGGCGGTGGCCACGTCCTCCACCTGGTGTGCGACCTCACCATTGCGGCGGACAATGCCCGCTTTGGCCAGACCGGCCCGCGGGTGGGCAGCTTCGACGGCGGCTACGGCGCCTCGTACATGGCCCGCGTGATCGGCCAAAAGCGGGCGCGGGAGGTGTGGTTTCTGTGCCGCCAGTACGACGCCCAGACGGCGCTGCAGTGGGGGCTGGTCAACGCCGTGGTGCCGCTGGAGCGCCTGGAGGAGGAAACCGTGCAGTGGTGCCGGGAAATCCTCGCCCTTTCCCCCACCGCTTTGCGCCTGCTCAAGGCGGCGTTCAACGCCGACTGCGACGGACAGGCCGGGCTGCAACAGCTGGCCGGCGATGCGACGCTGCTGTTTTACCTCACGGAGGAGGCCAAGGAGGGCAAGCAGGCGTTTTTGGAGAAGCGGCCGCCCAACTTCCGTAAATTCCCCCGCTTTCCATGAGCCTTGCGGGGGCAGCCGCGCCAAGGGGGGCCGCCCCGGGCGCCGTCGCTGTGTGGGTGCTGGCGGCTCGCCCCAAGACGTTGCCGGCGGCCGCCGCACCGGTGCTGGTGGGGACGGCGTGCGCTGTGGCGGCGGGAGGGTTTCGCTTGGGTCCGGCGTTGGCGGCACTGGTGGGCGCCCTGGCGATTCAGGTGGGCACCAACCTGGTGAACGACGTGGCGGACTTCCGCCGGGGCACCGACCGGGAGGATCGGCTGGGGCCGATGAGGGTAACCCAGGCGGGGCTGCTCACCCCTACCCAGGTGCAGTGGGGGGCCGTGGTGGCCTTCGCCGTGGCGACGGCGGCTGGCCTCTACTTGTGGTGGGCCGCCGGGTGGCCGGTGGTGGTCATCGGGTTGGCCGCCATGGCCGCCGGCGTGGCCTACACCGCAGGTCCCTTCCCCCTGGCCTACCACGGGCTGGGGGAACCGTTCGTGCTGCTGTTCTTCGGCTTGGTGGCAGTGGCGGGAACCGCATGGGTGCAGGCCTTGACGGTGCCGGCCTCGGCGTGGTGGGGGGGGCTCTCCTGCGGCGCCTTCGCCACCGCCATCTTGGTGATCAACAACACCCGTGACTGGGCCGGCGACCGGCGCGCTGGCCGGCGCACCCTGCCGGCCCGCCTCGGCCGGCGGGCCGGTGTGGTCGAGCTGGGGTGCTTTTTGGCGCTGGCCCACCTGGCCACGGCGGGGGCGGTGGCCGCGGGGGTCTACCCGCCCTGGGCGGCGCTGGCCCTCGCCACCGCCCTGCCGGCGGGGGTGGTGTGGCGCAGCGTGGCGCGCAGCGAGGATGGGCCCACCGCCAACCGGGCCTTGGCGAGAACCGGTCAGCTTCTCCTGGTTCATAGCGCGGTGCTGGCAGCAGCTCTGATGGCCGGCTGATGGAATTTATGACGACGTGGACGGCCGTGCGGGGCCAGGTGCAAGTGTGGGGAGGCCCTTGCCCCCAGGTGAGGAACTGCCGGCAAGAGTGGCGCGAGCGTTGGGGGGTGCTGTTGGAGGTGTTCGACGAAGAGGGACGGCGCGGGGTGGGGGAGGCGTCGCCTTTGCCCGGGTTCTCCCAAGATACCTTGGAGGAGTGCTTCCAGGCGCTGACCGCGTGGTGTCGAGCCTTACCGCTGGCCGTGAACATGTTTTATCTTCAAAAACTTCCGGCCGTGCTGCCGTTGCCGCCGGCAGCCCGCTTTGCGGTGGAGACGGCGCTGCTGGATCTGCAGGGTCGCCGGGGTGGGGTGCCGCTGACGCGCCTGCTCGCCCGCGAGTTGTACGAGCCCATCTTCGTATCCAAGTTGCTGTCCGGTCGCTGGCTGGGTTCCTTAGCAGAGCAGGTGCGGCGTGGCCTCGCCGAGGGGTTTCACACCTTCAAGGTGAAGCTGGGTGGTGTGGAGCACGCCACTGAGGACGTCAAGCTCGCCCAGGATCTACGCGCCGCCGTACCGGGCGAGTGGCGTCTGCGGGTGGACCTCAACGGCGCCTGGAACTGCACACAGTGGGAGCGCCTCCACCGCGGCTTTGCCGACGCCGGGGTGGAACTGGTGGAGGACCCGGTGCCCAAGGCGGAACTGCAGAGCCTGCCAGGCGGGGCAGTGCCGGTGGCCGCCGACGAAGCACTCAAAGACGAAGACACCTGGCTGCCCTTGGCCCGCTCGGGCACGTGTTCCCTGTGGATACTCAAACCCACTGTGCTGGGGGGATTCCAGCGCTGCCGGCAGCTGAGCGCGCTCGCCCACAGCCACGGGATCGAGACCGTCGTCACTCACTGTTTCGAGGGGCCGGTGGGGTTGGCGGCGGTGCGCGCAGTGGCGCAACTGTGCGGGGCAGCCAGGCACCCCGATGCCCCTCGCACTCCCAGGGCGAGTCGGTGGGATATTCGCTGGCAAGACTGCTACGCCCACGGGGTGGACCTGCATGGGGCGCTTACCGCCTTTCCGCCGCTGCCGGTGCCGGGGGGAGGCGCCCCAGAGCTGTACCCCTGGGTTGACGCGGGGCTGGGGTTAGCGCCGTGAGTTTCTCGGTGGGGCAGGCGGCTGCCCAAGCCCCCCAACGGCTGGCCCTGGTCAGCGGCGAGGGGCGTTGGACCTACGGGGAGCTGGCGGTGCAGGTGCGCCGGGCAGCCGCCGCCCTCGCCCCTTTGGTGGGCGATGGGTGGGCGCGGTTGACCGCCCACCCTACCCCCGACGTGGTGGTGCGCCTGCTCGCCCTGTGGGAGCTCAACGTCACGCCGGTGCTGCTGCACCCGCGCTGGGGCGAGGCGGAGCGGCAGCGGGCGGCGGCCGCCGTGCCTCAGGCGGTGGATCTGGATGGCGTGCCATGGGCGGGGGGAGGGGGGGAGGAAGTGAATCCTTTACCTCGGCCCGCTCAGCGCCCCATGGCGGTGCTGTTCACCTCGGGATCCAGCGGCGCACCCAAAGCGGTGGCCCTGTCGCAGCGCGCCTTCGCGGCGGCCGCGGCGGCCTCAGCCCAGCGCCTGGGGTGGCGGGAGGCGGACCGCTGGCTGCTGGCCCTGCCCCCGGCCCACGTGGGGGGGCTGTCGGTGCTCACCCGTTGTCTGGCAGCGCGGCGGGCGGTAGTTCTGGCGGCGACCCAGCAGCCCCAAGAGCTTTTGGAGGTTATCAAGCGGCACCAGGTGACCCTGGCGTCGCTGGTGCCGGCGCAGGTGGCCCGCCTGTTGGAGGTATGCCCTCGGGCAGCGCCCGCCTGCCTGCGGGCCGTCCTGGTGGGCGGTGGCCCGTGTCCTCCCCAGCTGCTGGCCAAGGGACGGCGCCGGGGGTGGCCGTTGCTGGCCACCTACGGGCTCACCGAGGCGTGCTCTCAGGTGGCCACCGTGGCGCCGGGCCAGCAGCCCGTCGGCTGCGGCCAACCCCTCCTGGGGGTGCAGGTGCGCGTGGTCGACGGGGAGATCCAAGTGCGTGGCGCAACCCTTTTCGACGGCTATGTGGAGAGCGGCGTAATAGTTCCGGCGGTGTCCGGGGAGGGGTGGTTTCCCACCGGGGATCTGGGTGAGCTGGACGGCGCCGGAAACTTGCACGTGTGGGGTCGCAAAGATGAACTGATCGTCACCGGCGGCGAAAACGTGGCGCCGGCGGAGGTGGAGGCGGCTTTACAATCCTGCCAGGGCATTGCCGAGGCGCTGGTGGTGGGGGTGCCGGACCCGGTGTGGGGCGCAGTGGTGGGCGCCCTCGTGGTGGCAAGTGGGGGTGGACCACCTCCGGCGGAAGAGCTGCAACGGCATCTCGCCCTTCGCCTGGCTGCCTTCAAGCGCCCGCGGCTTTGGCGATGGGTCGCACAACTGCCCCTCACCCCCGCCGGCAAACCCGACCGCGCCGCCGCCCGGGTGCTCCTCAGCCCTCGCCGGGAGGTTGGGAACCCCACTGACTCGAGCCCTTGAGCTGTCGCCACCTCGCCCGCACGGTCGCTGCCGCCGGGGCGCCGCCGGCAGTCACCGACACAGCCACGGCCCCTCACAGCGCGGCGCCGCAGGCCAGCCTCTCCCGTGCGTCGGATTTTGCCAGGGCTTCCGGGTCACGGTCCTGGTCACCGCCACCCACACGGACGCCGGTCACGACTCGGGTGCCGGTCAGTGGCCCTGGGCGCGAGCGCGGTGGGCGGCGGGTTTACCAGTCCGCGGTGGGGGTGAGGACAACGGCGTCGCCGGTGAGGTTGTCGATGAGGGAGACGGCGGCAAACAGGTCAACCCCGGCGGGCAGGTCGAGGCGAAGGGTAAAGGGACCCAGATCGGTCTCTGCGGGCAGGCCGAACAGCGCCGTGATGGGGTTGAAGCGCAGGTACTCCCTGCCCCCAAAGGCGCGAGCGGCAGTGTGGGTGGCGCCGTTGGCGCGAATCAGGGTGAGGGTCACGGGCGCTGGGGTGGATTGTGTGCCCGCGTTAATGAGCGTCAAATTGGCCCGAAAGCCCGCGGTCATCCCGTTATGGCGGGCGCCGGTCAACCAGCGGATGCGCGCTGCCGGCGCCGCGCCGCCCAGAGGGGTGACCGGGACCGCCTGCCCGTAGGAGCCCCCCATCGGGTCGGGGGTAGTGGTGCGGGCGGCGGCGGCAGGCAAGGTGGTGCCGCCGTCGGCGCGCTCTAGCCAGAAGGTTACGGAATCGTTGGCGGGCCGCCGCGAAAGGGCGGCGAGGAGGTGCTCCAGGCCCACATGGGCGCCTGGGGGCAGGAGCAGCTCGCCACTGCTGGGGGCACTCTTGCGAGGGCGGGCGTGAATGGCCAGGCGCATGGGGTCGGCGGTGGGATTCACCAGTGCCAGGGTGGTCTGCCACGGAACGACGCCCGCTAGGTCCACGGCCATGTCGGGGAGGAGCAGCGCGGTGGGAGTCTCGTCGTTGAGGGGCGAGTGGACCCGCAGGAAGGTAGCATCACCGGTGGCGTTGTCCACCAGGGACACCCCGGCCAGTACGGCGGCCTCCGCGGGCACCGCCACTTGGAGGGTAAACGGCCCCAACACCGTGGTGTCGGGAAGTCCCAGCAGGCGAGTCACCGGATTCCAGCGCAGGTAGGCGTAGGGCGCCAAGGTGGGGGCCTCGGCACCGGGAAAGCGCCGCCCGTCGGCGGTATGCACGGTGAGGTACACGGGTTTCCCAGTAGAGGTAGCACGCAAGTTGACCAGTGTAAGGTTGGCGCGCAGGTCACCCTGGGGACCATCGTGCACCCCGCCGGCGAGCCAGAGGGTGTGCTCGTTAGCTGGCGGCACACCCACGGGCACCGGCAGGACTTCCTGGCCGTAGCTGCCGCCACCTGGGCGGGCGGTGAAGGTGCGCGCCGCGGCGGCGGGCAGCGAGGTGCCGCCGTCGCTGCGGGAAAGCCAGAGGGTGAGGGAATCGTTGGCCGGCCGGTGGGGCAGCGCGTTGAGCAAATCCGCCAGGGAAGCCAACCCCCACGGCGGCAGCAGCAGGGATCCGTTGAGACGTGCAGACTTGCGCGGCTGGGCCACGATGGCCAAGGACATGGTGGTGTCGGAGGGGTTGAGCAGCGTCAACTCGCTGGACCAGGGCACCACGCCGGCCAGGTCCACGGCCAAGTCGGTGAGGGCGATGGCCGCCGGGCTGCAGGAGGGGCCGGCCACCGCCACCGCCCGGCTGGTGGGCGCCGAGACCACCGTGCCCCGGCGGGTGGTGAGGGTGACCGTGTAGGTGCGCCCACAGGTGTAGGTGTGCTGCACCTGTGCGGCGGTGGTGGTAACGCTGTGTCCGTCGCCGAAGACCCAGCTGAAGGAGGTGGGGTCCCCGGCCGCCGGCCCTGAGGCTGCCCGGAACACCGTGGGGGTGCCGGCCATCGGCGAGCCCACGACGTCGAAACTGGCCAGGACCGGTCGGATGTCGCGGTACACCCGAACCTGCTTCAAAAGCTCCGGGGAGGTGCCGGCGCAGTTGCGCACCTGCAGGCGTACGTTCATGTCTTGGTAGGCGGTGCCAGACACTTCTGGCCAGCGGTGGCGCACGGTGGACAGCCCCGGTCCCTCGACGACTTTGGGCGGGCTCTGTTGGAAGTCAAACCAGCGGTACCACTCGGGGCCCCCACCGCTGCCCGCGTAGTGCAGGGTCACCTCCTGGCCCGCGTAGGGCTGTTGCTGGGAGGAGAAGTAGGGGTCTGGTCCGGTGGGGGTCCAGGTGAAGTCGGGCACCGGCGCTCCTACGGTGCAGGCGAAGAAGGACCAGGTGGGGGAGTTGCGGGAACCCCAAGGGTTGCGCGCCACGATGCGCCAGTAGGTGGTTTGGCCCGAGGTCACCGGCACGCTCAGGCTGGTGCCACCTTGGGTGGTGAGAAGCGGCGGCGGGTTGACCGGGCCAGCGTACACCTCGTAGGAGGTGGCTCCGGCCGAGGCGGTCCAGGAGAGGGTGATGGGGCTTGCGGTGACTGTGGCGCCGTCGGCCGGCGCCAACAGTGCGAACGGCCCCGGTGGGGCGGGGGTGGGGGTGGGCGTCGGTGTGGCGGTGGGCGTGGGGGGCGTGGGCGTGGCCGTCGGGGTCGGTGCAGGAGGGGTGGGGGTGGGCGTACGGGTCGGGGTGGGGGTCCTCGTGGGTGTGGCGGTGGGCGTTGGCCCCGGCGGGGTGGGGGTGGGTGTCGGCGTGGGCGTAGCTGGTGGGGGCGAGCTGCTGGGATACACGTAGGCGGCGCAGGTGCGGTCGGTGGCGTTGAGGTCGTTGCTGAAAGTCAGCATGGCGGCCATTAGGGCGTTGCTGTCCTGGTGGTGGCCGAACCCTAAGCCGTGGCCCAGCTCGTGGGCCAGCATGCGCCGGTAGCCGTCGTTGTAGGAGTCCACGCAGCCGGCGCCGTTGTTGATCACCGCAAACCAGCTGCTGGCGGTGTACCACTGGGTGCCGTCGAAGGTATGGGACGCGTTGAACCACGGCCCACCAAACCCCAGGGTGCCGGAGCACCCCACCAGGTCGGGGATATCCCCACAGGGGTCGTTGAAGACAATGACGCGATCGTGGGGCCCGGGGGTGTCCTGGCCGCCCGTGCAGGTGAGGGTGTAGCTGGTGGGGCCGTCGTTGCGCGTCGCCAGGCTCGAGGAGGGGATGCCGTTCCAGGTGTTTACGGCGCGCTGCACGCGGTCGGGGGTGGCACCGGCTGGCAGCGACGGGTCGCCGGGGTCTTGCCAGAAGATCCCCAGCTGCTGCCCGGCGTCGAAGATCTGCCAGCGGATCCTTTGCCCCCCGTGGGTCATGAACGCGCACCCTGCCGGGGGGGCGAGGGGGGGTTGGGTCGGCAGTTCTCCTTCGCTGGCCAGCGCCCGGGCGGCGGCCCAAGGGCTGCGCCTGGCCAACACCTCTTGGAGATGGGCCAGCAGGCGGCCCTCGTGGTAGATGCCGGGCGTCTCGGCGATGAGGCCGTCGGGGCGGGGCAGGAGCTCCACGTGGTGGGTTTCTTCCACCGGTACCAGCAGAGGCACGCCGCCTCGACCCGGGGAGCGCTGCAGCACGCCGTAGGCCAAGGTACGGGGACGCCACGAGCCGTCCGGGGAAACGTCGAGAAGCAGCAGGTACACCTGGCCGGGGGAAAACCTCGGGGCTCCGGCCACCACCCATCCGCGCCCGCCTCGGGCACCCCCTGGCACCGTCACGGTGAACGAGCCAGTCCGGGGCAAGGGTCCTTTGAGGTGAGCGACGGCAGTGAACTGGGTCGCGGTCCAAAGCAACGCTCCCCGCGCCTGCACCCGCGAGGGACCGGCTTGGGCCAGCACCACCGCCTGGGCGTGGGTGGCCAGCTCCCCCAGGTGCCGGGGCGGTACGATGGTGGCGGCGGAAGCTGCCGCCGCCGTCACCACAGCCAGCGGCGCGGCGAGTTGGCGACGCACTGCAGTCACCCCCTTAAGGCGAATCCTAGGCTGCCCGGGCGTGCGGGTTCAGTGACCGTGAATACCTCTTTTGAGCCCTGCGGCGAGACACCGGCGCCGGCTCACGGCGGGTCAGTGGGACGCAGGCTCAGCGCCGCCTGATCCAGGTCGGCGGCGAAAGCAGGGTGGGGGGTGACGGCAGCGGCGCGGGCGGCGTCCAGGTGCTCCTTGGCGAGGGCGATCTCGCCCCCGCTGAAGAGCGCCACGGCCAGGTTGTAGTGGGCCAGCCCGTGGCCTGCGTCCACCGCGAGGCAGGTGCGCAGCTCCTCGATGCCGCGGTGGCGTTGGCCGGTGCGCAGGAAGGCCAGGCCCTGAAGGTAGAACAAGGAGGCTGGTACCGCCTGCAGGTTCTCCATCCGCCAGCCGCGCCGGGCTAGGTACTCTTCGGTGGCTACGCGGTTGGCGGCCAGGGCGGTAAGGGGGGAGGTGGCCGTACCTGTCGGCCCGGGACGGCCGCGGGAGGCTTGCTGTAGCTGCAAGTCGGCGAACTCCCGCGCCCGCGCCGCGGCCTCCTGCCGCGCCGCCATCTCGGTTTCCCGTTCCCCTTGCGCCCAGCGCACATAGCGTTGCTTCGCCTCCTCGAGGACTGCAATCGCCTCCGCAAAGCGCTGCTGCGCCACCAGCAGGGTGCCGAGACCGAGGTGGGCCTCGGGGTAGGCGGGCTCGGCGGCGATGGCCGCGCGAAAGAGCGCCTCGGCGCGGGCGGTATCGTGCCGTGCCAGGCTCTTCTCGGCCTTGCCGGTCTTGGCGCGGGCCACCGCCAGCCGCTGCGGGTCCACGGCCTCGCTCGGCCACGCTCCGGCGGCGGCCAGCATGGCAATGAGCAGACATCGCATCGGCGCCGTCTCCCAATACAGTATGGCGCGTTGCGCACCGGTGGGCAAGGGTGTCGCTGCCGCCGGTGCTGGTGTCGATTTGGCGCAGTGGAACCGTCGCAGTGGGTTGCAAAATGGCAGGCGGTTTGCTTGCTATCATGCCGGCGCACGCCGAACGTGAAGCGTGCGCCTCGTCTTGAACACGCGGAGGGAGCGTCATGATCCAAGTGGAGGGACTGACCAAGCGGTTCGTCACCCGCAATGTGGTGGACCGCGTGTCGTTCTTCGTGCCGGAGGGCGAAGTGTTGGGGTTTTTAGGCCCCAACGGCGCCGGGAAGACGACCACCATGCGCATGATCACTGGCTTTCTGCCAGCCACCGCCGGCACGGTGCGGGTGGCCGGGATCGATCTGGACCGGGATCCCCTCGGGGTTCGCTCGCAGATCGGTTACTTACCCGAAAACGTGGCCCTCTACCCAGAGATGCGCGTGGCGGAGTACCTGCGGTACCGCGCTGCCCTGGAGGGGGTCCCCCGGGCCGAGGTGAAGAAACGCCTCGCCGAAGTGAGCGAGCGCTGCATGGTGGGTGAGGTGTTGCGCCAGCTCATCGGCACCCTCTCCAAGGGGTATCGGCAGCGGGTCGGGTTGGCTGCGGCGCTCATCCATCGCCCGCGCGTGCTCATCCTGGACGAACCCACGGTGGGGCTCGACCCGCGGCAGATCGTCAAGATCCGCGAGTTGATCGTGGAGTTGGGTCGCGACCACACGGTGATTCTTTCCACCCACATCCTGCCCGAAGTGGAGCAGGTGTGCCGGCGCGTGCTGATCATCGACGACGGACGCCTGGTGGCGGACGGTACCCCCGATGAGTTGCGCGGCGCCGCCACCGGCACCGCCGAGCTGCAGGTGGAGCTTGAGGCCCCCCAAGCCGATGCCCAAGTGGCGCTGGCCGCCCTGCCCGGGGTGGCGAAGGTGAGCAGCCAGGGGAACGGGCGTTTCCGGATCAGTCAGGATGGTGCCAACGATTTGCGTCGCGAGGTGTTTCGCCTCGCCGTGGAGAAGGGATGGACGCTGCTGGAGCTGCGCCAGACCACCCCGTCGCTGGAGGATGTGTTCCTGCGCCTGACCATGCGCGACACCACCGCACCGGCGGCCGCCGAAGAGGAGGAGGTCCATGCGTAAGACGCTGGCGTTGATTTACCGCGAGCTGGTGGCGTACTTCTCGTCACCCCTCGCCTGGGTCGTACTCACCGCCTTTTTATTCTTCAACGGGTACGTTTTCTGGCTGATCACCGCCTACCTCAACGATCCCCGCACCCAGGCCATGACTCCCCTCAAGCTGTTCTTCGGCGGAACCATCTTCTTCTGGCTCTTCTTGCTCTTCGTGGTGCCGGTGATCACCATGCGCCTGCTGGCCGAGGAGCGACGCTCGGGTACTTTGGAGGTGCTGCTCACCGCGCCGGTCAGCGAGGGCCAGGTGGTGATGGGAAAATTCTTGGCGGCGTTCATCTTCTATCTTTTCCTCTGGCTTCCGACGGTCGTCTACGTGGTGATTTTGAAGCAGTATGCGGCCATCGACCTGTACAAGGTGGCCTCGGGCTATCTGGGGATTGCCCTGTTAGGGGTGCTGTTCGCGGCGGTGGGGTTGTTCACCTCCGCCTTTACGAGAAATCAAATCGTCGCCGCCATCTTCGCCTTCGCCGTGTTGGTGGTGCTGTTCTCCGTGGGCCTGATGGAGCAGCTGACCACCAACCCGGCGCTCAAGGGGGTGCTGGGGTATATGAACCTGTGGGATCACATGGACGATTTCGCCCGCGGCCTGGTGGACACTCGTCGCATCGTCTACCAGCTCTCCCTGGCTGGGCTCTTCTTGTTCCTGACCGTGAAGGTCGTCGAAGCTTGGAAGTGGAGGTGAGTTATGACCCGGGCGCGCATTCTCACCACCTCCACCACCGCCATCGCCATCGTGCTGGCGCTGGCGCTCACGCTCATGGTCAACTGGCTGGGGTACCGGCACTACTACCGCGCCGACTGGACCGCAGCCAAGATGTACACCCTCTCCGATAAGACCGTGTCCATCTTGAAGGCGTTGCAGAACGAGGTGCGGGTGATCGTCTTCATGACGCCCCAGACGCCCCTCTTCGAGGACACCAAGGAGCTCCTGCAGCGGTACGCGGCGGCAAGCCCGAAGCTCAAGGTGGAGTTCATCGACCCCGATCGGGAACCTCTGCGCACCCAACAGCTGGCGCAGGAGTTCGGGGTGTCTGCCGCCAACACGGTGGTGTTCGCCGCCGCCGAGCGCAAGAAGTACGTAACCTCGGATCAGTTGGCCGAGTACGACTACTCGGGGTTCCAGATGGGGCAGCAGCCACGCCTGAAAGGGTTCAAGGGGGAGGAGCAATTCACTGCGGCGATCCTCGGGGTGGACAACCCGCGCCAGCCCAAGGTGTGTTTTGCCAGCGGTCACGGCGAACGCGGGCTCGACGATTTCGGACGCGACGGGTTGTCCCAGTTTAAGGAGGCGCTGCTGCGCGACAACCTGCAGGCGGAGACGGTGACCTTGTTCGCAGGAACCGTCCCCGCAGGGTGCGACGCGCTGGTCATCGCTGGGCCGACGGCGCCGTACACCGAGGTCGAAGTGAATGCCCTACGCTCGTATTTGGGCGGCGGCGGCCGCCTGCTGGTGCTCCTCGACCCCATGTTGGGCGGCCAGCAGCAGCCTTCCGGTCTGGAGCCGTTGTTGAAGGAGTACGGCGTCGAAACTCGCAACAGCGTGGTTGTGGATCCGGCCCGCCGCTTGCCGTTCTTCGACCTCTCCGCGGTGTACGCCTCGGATTTCCGCTCCCACCCGGTGACCACCGGCTTGGAAGGGCTCGCCGTGCTGCTGCCGGTGGTTCGCTCGGTGACCACCGTGGAGGCGGAGGGGGCCACCTCGTCCATTCTCCTGGTCACCTCCGAGGCGGGATGGGGCGAAACGGACCTCACGAGACTGCTGGCTTCAGGTCAAGCGGGCAAGGATGATGCCGATGTCCTCGGTCCTGTGTCGTTGGCGGTGGCGGCGCAGCGGGCAGGGGGCGAGGAGAACGGCTGGCGGCTGGTGGTGGTGGGTGACGCCGACTTTCTCACCAATGACTCCCTCCCCAACGCCGGCAACCGCAGCTTCGCCCTCAACGCCGTGGGGTGGCTGGCCCAGCGCCAGGCGTCGCTGGGCATTGCACCCCGGCAGCCGGAGCAGGTGTCGCTCTTCCTGTCGCAGGCGCAGATGCGGCTCATCACTTTGATCTCGCTGGTGGGGCTGCCGGGCATGGCCATCCTGGTGGGCGTCGCCGTGTGGTGGCGGCGCCGCCGCTAGGGGGAGGGCGGATCGAGATGCGGTTGGGACGTCTGCTTGCCTTGGCGGTGGTGGTGCTGGGGCTGGGCACCTACATCCTGCTGGTGGAGCGCCACGCTCCCACCACCGAGGAGAAGAAGGAACGACAGGACAAGGTCTTCCCCACCCTGGAGCGGGACCGGATAACGGGCATGACCATCGAGGGGCCGGCGGGCCGGTTCGTCTTTACGAAGGAATCGGGGGAGTGGCGTCTCCAAGAGCCCGTCGCCGATCTCGCCGATGAGAGTGCCGTCTCCTCGCTGCTCTTTTCCCTGGCAAATTTGCGCGCCGAGCGCACCTTACCGGCCGCCGAGGTGAACCTGGCCGACTACGGCTTGGCGCCCCCGCAGCTTACGGTGACTCTGCTGGACGACAAGGGCGGCACCTTCGTCCTCCAGTTCGGTTCCGAACTGCCCCTCGGCACCACCCGCGCGGCTCTCGCCGGGGGGGAGAAGGTCCTGCTGGTCAGCAAATGGGTGGGCAGCGATGTGGAGCGCGATCTATCCCGTTGGCGCTCGTCGGAGCTGGTGCGACTGCTCTCCTCGGACGTGGCGTCTTTATCGCTGCGGGCGGAGGGGGGCCAGGTGGCACTGGCCCGTGCCGGGGGCGTGTGGACGCTCACCGAGCCCATCGCCGATCTCGCCGACCGTGAGCGGGTGGAGGGCTTGGTGGGCGATCTCAACGCCACCCGCATTCGAGAGTTTCTCGACACCTCGCCAAACCTGCAGGAGTTGGGGTTGGATCCCCCCCGCGCGACCCTGACCGTGGTGCGGCGCGACGATCGCCCGCCGCTGCAGCTGGCCTTTGGCGTGGAGCGGGACGCGAACGGCTCGAAGCAAATCGCTTGCCGGCGGGGTGAACGGGTGTTTTGGGTGGACGCCACCGCTGCGGCTCGCCTGTCGGGGCTGGCCTCCCACTGGCGCTCGCCCAAACTGGTGGCGCTGCAACCTTGGGCAGCGGAAACGCTGACGTTGACCCGTGGGCAGGAGGTGGTGGAGCTGCGGCGGCAGGAGGGGGCGTGGAAGACGGCCGATCGGGAGGTAGACTACAGCGCCGTGTCGCAACGCCTCAACGTGCTCTCGGAGCTGCAGGTCCTCGCCTTCGACCGACCGCAGCCGCAACAAGAGCCGATCGGCAGCGTCCAGGTGAGTACCGGTGAGGGGAACGAGATCGCGGTGACCTTTTACCCGGGATCCAACCCCGGTGAGAACCTGGCCGTCGTCCCCGGCCGCCCGGGGGCGCTGGCCGTCGACGCGGCGAGGGTGGCCGAACTGCTCCACGATCCGGCCGCGCTCACCCGCCCGGCACCGACGCCGGCGCCTCTGGAGACGCCAACCCCCTGAAGGTGTGGGGCGCGTTGGCCGACGTCTGGGCGGGGGAGGGCCACGCCCGGCGGAGGCGGTGGCCGGCGGCGAGCGGGGGAGGGGCCCGCGTCTGTCACCACGCCGGCGGCCGGCGTCGGTGGTCCGTCGTGACGGTACACACTTCCGCCGCTGTCGCCCCTTGCGGGCGAGTGACGGGCCCAGGCACAGCTCAACCGGCGCGGGGAGGGATGGCTATCGTCTTGGGGGCCGCGGCTTGCTCCCAGCTCAGTGGTGGCCTTGGAAAAGGCGGGCCGGCACAGTGGAAGTGGGCGGCCTACGCAGCGGGCAGCAGTTTGGCCCGCATTTCCAGGAGCATACGCACATGGGAGACCTCGTCGCGGTACAGTTCGGCGAGCATGTCACGGGCCTTCTCGTCCACCAGGTGATCGCACGCCTCGGCGAAGAAGTCTCTCGCCCGTTCTTCGGAGGCCAGCGCCATGGCAAACGCCTCTGCCACTGAGAGTGAGCCGATGCCGCGGTCCAGCGGCGGGCCCTCGACATCCCACTCCACCGCGTCGCGGACATGCCCAGGCAGGTCAGCAAAGTTAGAGTGGCGCCGGGCGGCCACCTGGGCGCCATGGGCCCCCTCCAGTTCGGCCATGAAACGAAAGAAGCGGGCGGCCTCGGATTCGCCTTGCCGGTCCAGATGGTCGGCAAAGAGGAGGTAGCGCTCCTGAGCCTCCTGTTCAATGAAAGCAGCGACATCCAGGACATCCTGGGGAGCGAGCTTGGACCAATCGATGGGGAGCGGCACGGTGTCCTCCGCTGGGAGCAAGGCGTCCCACGCCGACGGCAACGGCCGGCGCAGGGTGGAGATTCCGCGCCCGGTTGCGCTTCCAGGTGGGAGCGCGCGCCCCCGGGCTCGCCCCTGGAGGGCGCGGAGCTTTGCCCGCGCGTCACGGCCACCGCCACGGGATCGGCAACGCTGTGCACGGCGGGCAGTGATCCCCGGGTGTTGGCGGCGAGGTGTGTGGCCCCTTCGCAGGTGCTCAGTGGCCTCGCCGCGAGACCTTGGTGGCGAGCATGAGGGTGTCGGCCTCCCGTAGGGCGGCGTCGGGTTCGCCACCCGGGGCCAGTGCCACGATGCCCGCCGAGAGGCGGAGGGCTGGGAGGAACTGATCCCCGTTCCGCAGGGTCCGGGTGAGCTGGGCGGTGCGGGACCAGGCGGCGTCCAGGTCCATGCCCGGGCAGACCAGAAGGAACTCGTCGCCGCCCCAGCGAAACAGGCCGTCTTGGGTGCGGAAGCAGGCGCGCATGATGGCGGCCACCCGCTTGAGGCATTCGTCGCCCACCAGGTGGCCGTGGGTGTCGTTGATGGCCTTGAAGTCGTCCACGTCGAGGACGATGATGGCGGCGCCCGTCTGGCGGGCTAACTGGAGGGCGGGGCGCAACGCCCGGCGATTGGCCAATCCGGTGAGAGGGTCCACGTCGATGAGGTGGCGCAGTCTCGCCTGGGACTCCTCCAGCTCCTGGTTGAGGTGGTGCAGGGAGGCCAGCACGGTTCCCTGCAGCGCCACCAGGGAGGCCAGGGCGACCAGCGCTTCCGCGCCGGTCTCCAACAGCGCCGACAAAAAGAAATGCCCCGGATCGAGCACTGGCGCTCCCCACAGGGAAGGGGCGAGCAGCGGCACGTAGTGGAGGAACAGCACAGCTTCCACTGCCATGGCGGCGCCCAGCCAGCGCGAACGGGGCGTACGCGGGCGGTGCAATACCGTGACCGCGGCAATGCCGACGAGGGTTGCGACCACCAGCGCTTGCGCCAGGCGCCCGTGTTCCAGGGCCGGCACCAAGAGCCCCACCACGGCGCCCCAGCCCAGCAGCAGGAGCGCCACGGGGCGGACGGGGACGGCGATGCCCATGCCCGGTTGGGCGTGGTAGCGGGCACCGGCGAGTAGGAGAGCGGCGAAGGCGGTTTTGCCGGCGGCGAACAGGCCGATCAACGGGCGCCACAGGAGGGTACTGTCCCCCAGCAGGGTGACGGCAAAGAACGCGGCCACGGCCACCGCGTTGGCCCCCCAGGCGACAGCCCACAGCCGGACTTCGGCCAGTCGTTGGACGTGGGAAAGCACCATGAAAAAGCCGGCGAGCAGCGCCAGCGTGCACACCTGCGCGCCCAGCGACCAGTGCCGCAGGAGGAGCAGGTCGGCGTCACCCATGGGCACCCCTTGGGGGCGGGTGGGCGCTTTCTTCGGGGCGATCAAGGACTGGTCGTGCCATCCTGCCTCACAGGTTCTTCACCGCCTGAGCCAGCGCCAACGCCATTTTCTTGGCGTCGCCGAACAGCATCATGGTGTTGGGCAAGTAGTACAGCGGATTGTCGATGCCGGCGAAGCCAGGGTTTAAGGAGCGCTTGATGACCATCACCGTGCGTGCCTTTTCCACGTCCAGCACCGGCATGCCGTAGATGGGGCTGGCGGGATCGGTCTTGGCCGCCGGGTTGACCACGTCGTTGGCGCCAATCACCAGCACCGCGTCGGTCTCGCTGAAGGATGGGTTGATCTGGTCCATCTCGTACAGCTGCTCGTAGGGGACGTTGGCCTCGGCCAGGAGCACATTCATGTGGCCGGGCATGCGTCCAGCCACCGGGTGAATGGCGTACTTGACATCCACGCCGCGCTTTTCTAGCTCGTCCGCCAGTTCCTTGACGGCGTGCTGGGCCTGCGCCACGGCCATGCCGTACCCAGGCGCGATCACCACCGAGCGGGCCGCCTCCAGGATCATGGCCGCCTCTTCGGCGTCCCCCGAACGCACCGGCCGCGCCGTCGCCACCGCCCCACCGGCGCCGCCGCTGACGGTGGCGCCGAACCCCCCGAACAGGACGTTGGTGAAGGAGCGGTTCATCGCCTTGCACATGATGTTGGTGAGGATGATCCCGGAGGCCCCCACCAGCGACCCCGAAATGATCAGGCCGATGTTGTCGATGACGAAGCCAGTGGTGGCGGCGGCGATGCCGGAGTACGAGTTGAGCAGGCAAATCACCACCGGCATGTCGGCACCGCCGATGGGGATAACCAGCAGCACCCCCAGCAGCAGCGCGATACCCACCAGGGCATACACCGCCACCCCCGGCTGTGGGTGGCGAGCAAAGACCACCGCCGCCGCCAGGGCGGCCAGGAACAGGGCGGCGTTGAGCAGGTGTTGGCCGGCGAACACCGTGGCACGGCCGCCGATGAGCCACTCCCGCAGGCGCAAAAAAGCCACCATGGAGCCTGAGAAGGTGACCGCGCCGATGAGCAGGGAGGCGGCGATGGCGATCACCGGGACGAGGGCGAAACTCTCCTCCTCCACGCCGTGAACCCGCAGCATCTCGGCCGCCGCCACGAGGGCCGAGGCGGCCCCGCCGAAGCCGTTGAGCAGGGCCACCATCTCGGGCATGGCGGTCATCGGCGTGAGCACCGCCAGCAGCGTGCCCACCAGCGCGCCCGCGGCAATGCCGGCCAGCACCATGGGGAGATCCACTACGCCGCCGGCCAATAGCGTCGCCACCACGGCCACGAGCATGCCGGTAGCGGCCAGCACATTGCCAGGCACCGCGGTGCGCGGGGAGGAGAGCATTTTGAGACCGAAAATGAAAGCGACGGCGGCCAGCAGGTAAAGCAGGTTGAGCATCGTCTAGCCCTTTGGTCGGTGGCCCTTGCCGCGGAGCATGCCGAGCATCCGATGGGTCACCCCGAACCCCCCGACCACGTTGATGGTGGCCAGCACCACGGCGGCAAAACCCAGCCACCGCATGCCGGTGGAAACGGCGGCGCCAGCGGCAATGACGGCGCCCAGAATGGTGATGCCGGAGATGGCGTTGGAGCCTGACATCAGGGGGGTGTGCATGGTGGGGGGCACCTTGGAGATCACCTCAAAGCCGACGAACACGGCGAGCACGAAAACGGTGAGCAGCATCACCAGGTTTTCCATCACGCACCTCCGCCGGCGGTCCGCACCTGGCCGCCGTGGGTAATGAGCGGGAACGACACCAGCTCGTCGTCCAGCGCCAGCACCAGATTCCCGTCCTTGATCACGTAGTTCAAAAAATTCAGTACGTTGCGTGAGTACATCTGGGAGGCGTGGTAGGCCTTGCGGCTCTCCAGGTTGGTGGCTCCCACCACCCGCACACCGCCGTGCTCCACGGTTTCGCCCGGGCGGGTGAGTTCGCAGTTACCGCCGAACTGCGCCGCCACGTCGACGATCACTGAGCCCGGCCGCATCCTCTCCACCATGGCGTGGGTGAGCAGCAGCGGGGGCTTTTGGCCGGGGATGAGGGCGGTGGCGATGACCAAGTCGGCGGCGGGGAGGCGGCGGGCGAGGGTCTGCCGCTCCAGCTCGAGGATCTCGTCGCTCTGCGCCCGCGCGTACCCCTGGGCGTCCTGGGTGTCGGCCAGCTCCGTGTCCAGGGCGATGAAACGCGCGCCCAGGCTCTCCACCTGCTCGCGGGTGGCGGGGCGCACGTCGAACCCTTCCACCACCGCCCCCAACCGCCGCGCCGTGGCGATGGCGGAAAGCCCGGCCACCCCCGCCCCGATCACCAGGACGCGGGCCGGCGCCACCGTGCCCGCCGCGGTCATCAGCATGGGCATCATGCGTGGCAACAGCTCTGCGCCCAGCACCACCGCCTCGTACCCCTGCACGGTGCTCATGGACGAGCGGGCATCCATATCCTGGGCGCGGGTGATGCGCGGCATCCAGTCCATGGCGAAGGCGGTGATGGAGGCCTTGGCCAGGGCGGCGACCAGCTCGCCTTCGGTGAGGTGCTGCAGCATCGCCACGAGCACGGTGCCTGGCTTCGCCTGCGCCACTTCCTCGAGCAACGGGCGGTCCACTTTGACGACGATCTCCCCCGCCCAGGCGGCGGCGGACTCCACGAGGGTGGCGCCGGCTTGCACGTACTCGTCATCGGGGTAGCCGGCGGCGACACCGGCGCCGGCCTCCACCAGCACGTGGTGACCCGCTGCCGCCAACTTTTTCACGGAATCTGGGACGAGCGCCACGCGCTGCTCCCCCCTCCTCCGTTCCTTGGGAACTCCGATCTGCACGCGCACCTCCTGGGCGAGGTGACCCTCCACCCAACCTCAACCGTACAGTCAAGAGTTCTGATTCCTCCGCCGGCGGTGGAGTGTGTGCCACGTCACCACAAACGCGGGAGCGCTGGTGGTCTTGGCTGCAGGCGCGGGGGCGGCGGCGGGGCGTCGTGGGCCGGGGCAGAAGGGGCGCGGCCCGACGCCCCGCTCGGCTAAAGCTGGCCCGCGAGGCTCGGCCGGGGTCCGCCGAAGCTTGGCAAGATATTGACTTACAGTGAGTTTGTAAAGCGATGGCGGTTCGTCTTGACCGGCGAAGGGAACCAGGAGGGGAGCGCAGGCCGCCGTGCGCGCTGCCCCAACCCCTGGGATCACGGGCACCGGCCGTGGCGTTCCCATGAAGAAACTTCGCCGAGAATAGAAATAGACTCTCTTGCCACAAGACTTGTTAGCTTCAGCGCCTGTTGTTAGGGTACCTGCATTGAATCCGGCTTGGGGGGACTATGGCAATCCAAAAAAGGTGTGAAGGGTGCGTACCTGTGGTGCGGCGGCGAGGGTGGTGGTGGGTGGTGGCGCCGGCCGCGGTGCTGTCGGCGGCGGTGGGGAGTGCTGCCAGCAGCGTTGACTGGGCCAAGGTGCCGCTCACCTTTGAGGCCAATGGGGGTCAGGCCGAGGAAACCGTGAAGTTTCTCGGCAGGATGCCGGGTTACACCGTGTGGTTGACGCCGACCGAAATGGTGCTGGCGCTGCGGGCGCCGGCGAAGGCCACACCGGCCACCCAGGTGGTGCGCATGCGCTGGGTGGGGGGCCGTCCCGCGCCCGCCGTGGAAGGAGTGGCACCGACGGCGACGCGCAGCCATTACATCCTGGGCGATGACCCGGCCGCCTGGGTCACCGAGGTCGCCCACGTGGCCAGGGTGCGCTACCTCGGGGTGTACGACGGCGTCGACGTGGAGGTGTACGGCGCCGGGTCACGCCTAGAGTACGACGTGCGAGTGGCGCCCGGTGCGGACCCGGCCGCCCTCCGCCTGGAGTTCGACGGGGTGCGGCGTCTGCGAGTCAACCGCCAGGGAGACCTGGAGCTGGTGCTGCCTCACGGCGTGCTCATCCAGCGCCGCCCGGTGGCGTATCAGGTGATCGACGGGCAGCGCACCCCGGTGGCGGCCCGCTTCGTGACCAAGGGCCGGCGTCAGGTGGCTTTCGCCCTGGGGGCGTACGACCCCCGCTACCAACTGGTCATCGACCCAGTGCTGGACTACTCCAGCTACCTGGGCGGTAGCGGCATGGACCGCGCCTTGGCGGTGGCCACGGACACCTCCGGCAACATCTACGTGACGGGCGTCACCAACTCGGCCAACTTTCCCGTCAAGGGTGCCTTCCAGACCGTCCTGGCGGGCAGCGAGGACGTCTTCGTCACCAAGCTCAACCCCGCCGGCAGCGACCTGGTGTACTCCACGTTCTTGGGCGGCTCCAGCAACGACCGCGGCCAGGGGATCGCCGTGGAGTCGTCCGGCAACGCCATCGTCGCGGGCTGGACCACCTCCACCAACTTTCCGCGCGTCAATGCTTTCCAGAACACGTACGGGGGCAATGCCGACGCCTTCGTGGCCAAGCTCAACGCCAACGGCAACGGCGTACTCTTTTCCACCTATTTGGGCGGCGACTCGGCCGACTACGCCTTCCACGTCGCCACCGATAGCACCGGTGCGGCGTACACCGTGGGCTACACCGAGTCCAACAACTTTCCCGTCGCCAACCCCTTCCGTTCCACTCGCGCCGGCGACCGGGATGCCTTCGTGAGCAAGTTCTCCTCCAGCGGCACCCTGATGTACTCCACCTACCTGGGCGGCAGCGCCCGCGACGAGGGGTACGGCATCGCCGTAGGCAGCGGCGGCGAGGCCTACGTCACCGGCCACACCGCCTCCTCCAACTTTCCGGTGGTCAACGCCTTCCGCCCCACCTACGGGGGAGGCACCTACGACGCCTTCGTGACCAAGCTCTCGCCCACGGGTGCCAGCGCGGTCTTCTCCACCTTCCTGGGGGGTTCCTCTGACGACTTCGGCACCGCCATCGCCGTGGACGGGGCCGGGCAGGCCTACGTGGCGGGGTACACCTGGTCCACCGACTTCCCGGTGCTGGGTGGCGCCCAGATGAGCCACGCCGGGGCGCGCGACGTCTTCCTGGTAAAGTTTGCCGCCGCCGGCACCTCCTTGGCCTACGGAACCTACCTAGGCGGTAGCAGCAGCGACTACGCCTATGGGGTCGCCATTTCGGGCAGCGGCGAGGCGTACGTGGTGGGGGAAACGGCGTCCAGCAACTTCCCCATCTGGCAGGGCCACCAGACCACCTACGGCGGCGGCAGCGCCGATGCTTTCTTGACCGCCTTTACGGCCAACGGCAACGCCATCTCATACTCGACGTTTCTGGGCGGCTCCCAACTGGATTTCGCCTGGGGGGTCGCCGAAGGGGGCGGCAGCGTCGTGCTTGTCGGTCAGACCGGCTCCTCCAACTTCCCCGTCGCCAACGCCTACCGCGCCACCTACGCCGGCGGCGCCGACGACGCCTTCATCGCCAGAATTGGCTTCGGCGTCCAGTATCCGTACCGCTACTGGATCCCCTCGGCGAGCCGCGGCTCGGGGGCGGGGGGCAGCCAGTGGCGCACCGACCTGGGGATCCTCAACACCAACGGCGGGCGCACCGACGTGGAGCTGGTCTTTTACTCCACCAGCGGGCCCAGGATCTCGACCACGTTTGTGGCCGGCAACAGCCAGTCCATCCTCACCGACGTGGTGGGGCAGGTGGGGAGCAGCGGCAACGGCGCCCTGGAGGTGCGGGCCACCCTGCCGGTCAAGGTGTCGTCGCGCACCTACAACCTCAACGTGGCCGGGGCGGCCTGCTACCCCAACGCCACCTTGGGGCAGAACCTGGACGCTTTGACCGCCCAGCAGGGTCTGGCGGTGGGGGAGACGGCCTTCTTGCCGCAGCTGGTGGAAAACCCGGCCTACCGCTGCAACATCAGCCTCACCAACATGGGCACCGGTGACGCCACGGTGAAGGTGGAGCTGTACGACGGCGCCGGCACCAAACTGGGGGAGTACACCGAGTCGTTGACGCCCGGGCAGTTCAAGCAGAAGACGCGCCCCTTCTTCAACAACGCCTCGCCGCAGCAGACCAACATGTCCCGCGGCTTTGCCAAGGTCACCGTGCTTTCGGGCAACGGCATCGTCGCCTACGCCTCGGTGATCGACAACGTCACCCAGGACCCCACCACCATCGCCATGCAACGGTAGTAAACCCGCCGCGCGGGGCGACCCGGCAGTGCGGCGTAGACCGCTGGCCGGGAGGGGAGGCGGGGCAGATGGGGGCGGCCGCACCAACAAGCCCCCCTGCCGCCGCCGTGGCGAGGCCTGTGAGGGCGGTGGCACCGGTGGCCATGGCGGCACCGCCACTGTGTCCCTAGCCCTGACCGTGCCGGGACCGGGGCGGGCAGGTGGACAGCCGCTGGATCCCCGCTCCGCCTTCTCGCCTGAATCGCTGCTGAGGTACACTGCCAGCAGCAAAAGCGGGAGGGGGTATGAAAGCACGGCGGCTGATGGGCAGCGTGGCGATGATGCTAAGTGGATGGGTGGCGGGGTGCAGCAGTGTGGGGCAGGGCGAGGTCTCCGCACCGCCATCGCCGAGCAGCGGGTTTGCGCAAACCCTGGCGCGAGCGCGCCGCGATCCGGCGCTGCGCCGGCAAGTGGTGGTGGAGGCCGAGGGGCGCATGGCCGAGGGAATCACCGGTCTGCTCCTGTTCGGGGACGGGGTGGGGGTGCTCAACGGCAAGCGGCAGTTTGAAGTGAGCGACGACGTACTGGTGGCGGTGCTGGAGCTGTTGATCTCCCGGGACGTGGCGTCGTGGCCGGAGGAGAGCCCCTTGCCGGGGAACGCCATGGAGATCCACCTGCGCCTGCTGGTCCGCATCGGCGAGGCGAGCCACCAGGTGATCGAGCGCAACAAGCGGCCGCCCCGGCCGCCGCTGCAAGGGCTGCTGCGGGACCTCGCCGAGCTGGTGCGGCCGGCGGCCGCCACGGGCGTGGAGGCGTCCTCCCTGGAGGAGGGGCTGCGCCTCGTGGCCCAAGGCACCTTGGCCCCCCACCTGCTGACCGTCAACGCGTTGGCGCCGAGCCTGCCCGGCGCCGCCGCCACCTCGGGGGACGGCTGGCAGCTTTCCCTGCATCGGGGGGTGCTGCAAGTGTCAGCGTACAGCTTCACGGGTGGCGTGCGGCCGATCTCCCGGCGCGCCGCCCTGGGCGAGGTGGCGGGCCTGGCCCAGCTGCTGCTAGATTCCCAGGCAGCCTCGCTGCCCCGCCAGATCCATCTGGAGGAGGGCCTTTTCCAGCTCCACCTGGAGGTGCTGGACCAGCGTCTCACCGTGCAGGCGCGGCCCTTGACCGGCAAAGGTGCGATGCAGGGCTTGGCGGGTCGAGAGACGTTGCTGGCGGTGCGCCGCCAGCTGCGGGCACGGTTCGAGGAGGAGGCCCAGGCGGGCCAGGGGAGCTCGGTAAGCCGGTGAGAAAGGTCGGTATGGACGCCCACAGGGGCGATCGTGACTGCGCTACTCCCGGGGGGAGATGCAGCGCATTGACACCATGCTGGGGATCGCGGCACAATATACCCCATGTTTCACGATGGGCGCGAGGCTGTATGAGAACTCCCCCCAGATCGCCGCGGACCAGGGGTGCCGAGGAGGTTCGGGGGGTACCAGTGGGCATGGGGGACGAGCCTTTGCTGGACTGCCCCACGCACGAGACGAAGCGCGCTCCCCCAGTGGAGGGACGGGCGGCAAGGCCAGGGTGCCGGGCCGCCGTAACGGGAGGTGGCGAGAGACGTGAGGTAGACACTGGACAGCCACTCAAAAGAACTGGCGACGAGGCGAGAGGAGGAGATAGGACGATGAGAAATGTGCGATGGTGTGTGGTCGCAGCCGCGGTGCTGCTGGCCGTCGCGGCGGCCCTGCCGGTGGGGGCCGACCAGATTGGCAAGCGACCCTCCGTGGTGCGACCGAGCGAAATCCTTTATCCGACGGCTTTTGCCGTCACTCCAGAGCTACGCAGTCTACCCCCTGCCCAGCCGGGGATGCCGGGCCCGTCGCGGGAGGTGCCCAACCGGCCGGTAGATCCGGCCAAGTTGCCGGTGCTGACCTTCCCCGACGTCAAGGCGCCCGAGAAGGGGCCTCAGGGCGAGGGGCGGCTGGCCGGTCCCACCGGGACACTGGCCCCAGCGCCGTCGGTGTCGTTCAACAGTTTGAACAGCGACCACAACCAGGCGATCGTCGGGTTCCGCGTCGCGCCTCCGGACACCCAGGGGGCGGTGGGGCCTAACCACTACATCCAGTGGGTCAACCTGGTGTGGGCGGTGTACGACAAGTCGGGTACTCTGCTGGGTGGCCCGTGGGCGGGCAACTCCCTCTGGCAGGCTCTGCCGCCCGGTTCTCCCTGCCGCACCGCCAACGACGGTGACCCCATCACCCTGTACGACCACGGTGCCGATCGCTGGTTGATGAGCCAGTTCCGGGTGGGGAGCTCGCCCTACTACACCTGCTTGGCGGTCTCCCAGACCCCCGATCCCCTGGGGCCGTGGTACGTTTGGCAGTACCTGTACAGCACCACCCTCATGAACGACTACCCCAAGTTCGGCGTATGGCCGGACGGCTACTACATGACCGTCAACGAATTCGGCTCGGGGCAGTCGGCCACGGTGGCCTTCGATCGCGCTGCCATGCTGGCCGGGGCGCCGACTCCGGCGGCGGTGTACTTCCAGATTGAGGCGCTGCAGCCGGCGTTTCCCCAGCCCACCCACTGGGACGGCGGGCCGCCGCCGCCGCCAGGCAGCCCCAACTACAACGTCGCCTTCTACGACGACGCCTGGGGCAACCCCTTTGACTTGCTGCAGATCTGCACCTTCACCGTGGACTGGGGGACGCCCACCAACTCGACGTTCACCTGCCCGACGGCTTTCACCGATCCGGGCATCATCAATCTGACCGCGGCGGGGCTGTCCTTCGATTCCAACCTCTGTAACTACAACCGCAACTGTATTCCGCAGCAGGGGACGACGCAGAGGGTGGATGCCCTGTCTGACCGCTTGATGTTCCCCCTCAACTACCGCAACCTCATGGGCACGCTGGGCTACGAGGTGATGGTGGTGACCCACTCGGTGGACGTCAACGGGGCGGACAAGGCGGGCGTGCGCTGGTACGAACTGCGCAACACCGGCAGCGGCTGGTACGTCCACGACGGCGGCACCTTCTCCCCCGACGCCCACCACCGCTGGATGGGTTCGGCGGCGGTGGACCAGAACGGCAACATCGGTCTGGTGTACTCCATCTCGTCCAGCACCATGTACCCCTCGGTGGGCTACACCGGCCGTCTGCGCACCGATCCCCCGGGCACCATGCAAACCGAGGGGATTGCGGTGGCCGGCGGCGGCTACCAGAGTGGGGTCAACCGCTGGGGCGACTACGCCAGCATCCACACCGACCCAGACGGTTGCACCTTCTGGGGCACCGCCGAGTACGTGGCCACCAGCGGCAGCTTCGATTGGGACACCTGGGTGGTGGCGTTCTCCATGCCGGGGTGCACACCCTCCGGGTTCGGGACGCTGTCCGGTACGGTGATCAACGCGTCCACCTCGGCGCCCATTGGCGGAGCGCTGGTACAGGCGGGCGCCTACAGTACCACCACGGCCACCAACGGCACCTACGCCATGAACTTGCCGGCGGGGACCTACACCGTGACCGCCTCCAAGTTCGGATTCGCGCCCGAGACGGTCAACGGCGTGGAGATCGCCGACGGCGGCACCACGACGCAGAACTTCGCCCTCACACCCTCGGCTACTGCGGATCTGGATGGGTTCGTGGTGGGGCAGGCCCACGGCTGGCCCCTGTACGCCAAGGTGGACGTGAAAGTAGGCGCCAACCTGGTGGCCTCCACCTTCACCGACCCCTTCAACGGCTACTACCTGTTCACCAACTTGCCCGCCCTCATTAACTACAATTTGGAGGTTACGCCCCAGCTGGTGGGGTACAAGCCGGGCCTCCGCACCATCACCCTGGCTGCCACCGGGCAGACCGAGAACTTCGCCCTGCAGGACAACGGCATGGCGCCGTGGACCACCTGCAAACTGGTGGGCGGCTTGAAGGAGCACTTCGAGGGGACGTGGCCACCGGAGGGCTGGACGGTGACCCACGATTCGGGCAACCCCAACTGCCTGTGGACCAACGTCTCGGCCCGCGCGAATCTGACCGGCGGGACCGGCAAGTTCGCCATCGCCGACTCGGACGCCTGCGGTTCCGGTACCACCATGGGCACCACTTTGACCTCGCCCATCATCGATCTGACCGGCGTGCCCAACGTGGGGATCCAGTTCAAGTACGACTACTTCCACCTGGGCAGCCAGGCCGGCTACGTGGAGATCTCCACCGACGGCGGCGCTACCTGGTCGGTCATCAGGACCTTCAACGCCTCCGACCGCGGTCCCCGGACTTACGAGCAGGATCTGACCGCCCAGTGGGGCAACAACCCCAACGCTCGCATCCGCTTCCGCTTCGTGTCACCGGGGTGGAACTGGTGGTGGCAGATCGACGACGTGCGGACCATCATTCCGGCCGTGCCACCGCCGCCGCCCTCGGCGCAGTGGACGGAGAACTTCGACACCGCAACGCCGCCGGCCTTGCCCACCAACTGGGCGTTCGTGCGCACGGCGGGGACCAACACGGCAACGGCGTGGGCCACCCGTGTGGGGACCCGATTCCCATCCGGTTACCCCGCCTACTCTTTGCCTAACCTGGCGTTCTTCAACTCGTTTTCTGTGACCTCGGGCAACGCGGCACGCCTGTACAAGACCACCACCGATACGATACCCGGCGGTGGGGCGGCTGGGTTCGTGTCGTTCCGGATGTTCCACGACACCGGCTATCCTAGCAGCAACGACCGCGTCCAGGTGCAGTACTCTACCGATGGCACCACCTGGATCAACGCCGGCGCCCCCGTCAGCCGTTACGACGGCAGCACCGGGTGGAAGTACCACCTGGTGGAGCTCACCGGCGCTACGGGGAACGTGTACATCGGCCTCAACGCCATCAGCGCCTATGGGAACGACATCCATATCGACGACGTGCAGTTCCTCATCGGCCTGCCGGGCACGCCGGCGCAGCCGCTGGATCCCACGGGCTTTACGTGCACGCCGATTCCGGGCAGCCTGGTGGCAGGCTACGTGAACGACGGCAACACCAACCAGCCCATCGTCGGCGCTCGGGTGGAGCACGACCTGGGTCGGTGGACCACGTCGTTCGCCACGCCCGCTGACCCCGCCGTGCCGGATGGTCTCTACTTCCTGTGGACCCCGCTGCCGGGCGGCTACGGGCCGGCGACGCGCACCTTCACGGCCTCGTTCCCGGGTTACGGTAACGACGTCAAGCAGGCCATCCCCACGCCCAACAGTACCTTCCGCATCGACTTCCAGCTGCCCACGGGATGGCTGACCATCAACCCGACTTCTCTGTACGCTCGCCTCTACCCGGGCGAGGAGGAGCATCAGAGCTTCAACCTCAACAACCAGGGCGGCTTGGCGACCAACTTCCAGTTCGTACCCACGGTGATTCCGCCCAGCTGGTCGCACTTGTCGCCGGTCACCCAGCCCCACCAGCCGGGCGGCGCCGAGCTCTCGGCCGGGCCGGCTCCGCGCATCACCAACCGCCCCTCGGCACCGCCGCGCACGGTCCCGGATCTCGCTGACGTGGTAGTACCCGCCTACGGGGTGGACGTCTACCCGGGCAGCCAGTTCGTGAAGTGGAACAACGTGGCGACCCCAGGCGCCTGGACGGTCATCGCGCCGCGGCCGGAATACTTCTTCGCCGGCGACTTCCGCTTGGGTGACTTCACCAAGCTGTGGGTCCTCAACTACTCCACCAACCAACTGGCCACCATCGCCACCGCCACCGGTGCGGTTACGGTGATTGGCTCCTCGCTGCCGCGTTCGGGGGAGAGCTGGACTGGCCTCACCGCTGCCGTGGATGGCACGCTGTACGCCTCCAGCACTCAGTGCGGCACCCGCTCGACCCTGTACACCGTCAACCCCAGCACCGGGGCCACCACCGAGGTGGGCCAGATTACCAACGGGGCGTGCATCATCGATATCGCCATCACCCCCAGCGGCGACATCTACGGTGTGGATATCGCCAGTGACAGCCTCATCAGGATCAACCGCAACACCGGCGCCGGCACCGTGGTGGGACCCCTCGGGATCGACGCCAACTACGCCCAGGGCATGGACTACGACGAAATCAACGGCATCCTGTACTGGGCGGCCTTCAACAACACGGCATCCCAGGGCGAGCTGCGGGTGATCAACACCACCACCGGGGCCAGCACCTTGATCGGGGCCTTCCCCGGTGGCGCCGAGATCGGCGCCTTCGGCATCGCCGGCTACCTGGGCGCTGGTCTGCCGTGGCTCGTCCTCACCCCGAACCAGGGAACGGTGGGGCCGTACTCCACCAGCCTGATCGACGCCCACTTCATCGCCGACGGGGCTCCCCGCCTCGGCACCTACCAGGCCAAGATCATGACCATTCACAACTCGGCCAATCCGGTTCCTGACGTCAACGTCTGCTTCATCAAGGCGTTTGACGACGTGCCGCCGGGCTTTTGGGCGGACAAGTTCATCCATGCCGCAGCCGGGGCGAAGATCACCCACGGCGTGGGTGGGATGTTCAACCCCGACGCCCCCATGACCCGCGCCAATATGGCCCGTTGGTTGCTGCTGGGCCGCTTTGGCAACACCTACGCTCCGCCGGTGTGCCAGGGGATCTTCGCGGATGTGGATTGCGACACGACCCCCAACGCCGACTGGATCGAGGACCTCTACAACAAGGGCATCACGGCGGGGTGCGGCACCAACCCGCTGCGCTACTGCCCGGATCAGATCGTCACCCGCCGGCAGATGGCCATCTTCCTGCTCAAGGCCAAGGAACCCAGCGGCTGGACACCTCCGGCGTGCACCGGCACCATGTTCGGGGATGTAGACTGCTCCCGCTTCTCCGACGCTTGGATCGAGGAGTTGGCGCGGCGGGGGATCACCTCCGGGTGTGGTGGCGGCAACTACTGTCCGGAGATGACCACCACGCGGGCGCAGCAGTCGGTGTTCGTGGTGCGGAACTGGAACATCCCGCGGTGCCCGTAACGTAAACCACAGGGGCGGGGAGCTTCCCCCGCCCCGCAACCTTGTGCACCAGGGGCCGGGCGGTTGCCACCGCCCGGCCCTTTTTTCTATGGTGTCACCATGCTGCGCGTGGCCATCGTTGCCAACACCCAACAGCCCCCCTACGGCAACAATCTAAAACCTCCGGTGCGGGCCTTTGCCGCGTTGACCCAGGCCAGCCTCTGGGTGCCGGCCCACTATCCCGGGTTCGTCCCTACCGGGGGCGCCGCTCCAGCTCCCCTGCCAGCCCCTTTGGTGGAAGCCATGGGCCGGCTGAGGCCCCAGGTGGTGGTGTGCGTGGGAGGGGGCCTGTTCGTTCCACCTGCCGTACGCGGGCTGCTCCCCCCCGAGACGATTCTGGTGGGGATCGCCCTTTCCGACCCCCAGGGATTGCCGGCGTCCTTGACGGTGGCGCCGGCCTTCGACCTTTTCTACACCCAGGATCCTGGGTCGCTTTCACACTACCTGGAGCGGGGAGTATCGGCCCGCTATCTGGCGCTGGCGGCCGATGCCCGGACCTTCTTCCCGTCGCCGGCGGTCAAGCGCTCCGACGTGCTGTTCGTGGGCAAGTGGACGCCGTACCGGCACCAGCTGGTGGAGGCGCTGGCCAAGGTAACGTCGGTGAGGGTACTGGCGTACCGGGGGGAAGGGCGCTGGCCCTTACCGCCGGCGGACCAAGTCGACGAGGAAGCACCGCTTCGGCAAGAGATCAACGCGGCCCGGTTGGTGCTGGATCCGACCCGGGTGGAACTGGCGGACGCCGAGGACGACACCCATCGCATCACCCCCCGCGCTTTCATGGCGGCGGCGTGCGGCGTTCCGGCGGTGGTGGAGCGGCGCTGCCCCCTCTCTGGCCTGTTCGTGCCAGAGGAAGAAATCCTCACCTTTGACGGCACTCCAGCTGGGCTGGTGGCGGCGGTGCACGAGGTGCTGGGTGACGAGGCTCGGCTGGTTCGGCTCGGCGCGGCGGCGCGGCGCCGGGTCCTCGCGGCCCATACCTGGGACCATCGCGTCCGACAGGTGCTGGCCGACGTGGCCAAAACCTGCGCGAGGGACGGCGGGGCTGCTGGAGATGAGAGGCGTGCGGGGGGATGATCCGCCCCGCACGCCCCATCCCAGCTACGGTTGGTACAGCAGCAGCGAGAACGCTTTGCTGAGGAATACTGCCATCTGATCCCGGGCGACGGCGCTCTCCGGGCAGTAGTTACCACCGCCGCAACCCACGGTGATACGGCGCGAGGCAATGAAGTGGATGTGCGGACAGGCCGGGTGATCGGCCGGCACGTCGAGGAAGACCGAGGTTCCGCCGGATCCGCACTGGTATGAACCCATGCCGGGCACCGTGCCGCTGTCGGGAATGGCCGCGCCCACTAACGCTCGGGCGAGGAACTCCGCCATCGTCCGACGGGAGGTGAGGTCATTGGGGCAGTAGAGGTTCGCTCCACAGGTGTCGGTCACCCCCTGGGCGACGGTAAAGTGCACGGCGCGGCAGCCGGGATCGCTGGGCGCCACATCGAGGAACACCGAGGTACCGCCCGCCACGCAGTTGTAGCTGCCCAAACCGGGCACCGTGCCGCTGGCGGGCAGCGGGCCGGGGTGCAGCAGGCGGGCCAGGAAGACCGCCATCTGCCAGCGGGTCACCGTGGCGGTCGGGCAGTAGTTGCCGTTGCCGCAGCCCGAGGTCACGCGGTGGTGGAGGATGGTTTCGATGAAGCGGTAGGCCCAGCGGGAGGGAGGCACGTCGTTGAAGCTGGCACCGATGTGCAGCGTCCACGGGTGGCTGGCGCCAGTGGCCAGCAACTCGGTGGCGGTGGCGTCCCAGTGCAGGGCTGGTCGGACAGCTGGAGCCGACACGGTAACTTGGTAGCAGTCCAGGCAGGTGGCTTCGGCGCCGGCGCCGAGGAGGCCGTAGGAAGCGACGCCGTCGTCGATGGTGTAGGTGGCCCCAGGTGGGCCGAAGAAGGAGACCAGGGAGCCGTTCTGGCTGATGCTGCCGGAGGAGGGGTTGCGCCAAGTGGGGCGCAGGATCACCGTTTCGCCGGGCTCCAAGATACCGTTGCCGTTACCCAGCGGCGCCTCGTCCAGCACCAGGCCCACGGCCTCCATGGGGACGGCCGCGACGCTGACCTGGGCGGTGTTGTCGGTGGGGTTGGCGTCGCCAGCGGTGCTGCTGACGGTGAGGGTGGCCTGGAGGGTGCCCACGGCGGTGGGCGACACGACGATGTGGCGCTGCGCGCCCGCGCCAGGCGCCAGGTCACCCAGGGCACAGGTGACCGTGCCGCCGGTGTGGGTACAGCCGCCCGGGGCGGAGACGAAGTTCGCCGCCGCGGGCAGCGTGAGAGCTGCGCTGGTGGCCGGCGCGGGTACGGTACCGCCGTTGAACGCTGACGCCGTGTAGGTGAGTTGGCCCCCCACCAGCGCCGGGTCGGGCGCCGCGTTCAACCCCGCCGCGAGATCCGGGACCCCCCCGATCACGGTGGTCACCGCTTGGGCGGTGTTGTTGGTCAGGGTGTAGTCGGGCATGGACGAGGTGACACTGGCGGTGGCTGTAATCTGCCCTTCGCTCCACGGCACCACGGTGACTTGCACGTTGGCGGAGGCGCCGTTGGGCAGACTGCCCAGGGAGCAGGTGAGGGTCACTCCGGCCAGGGAGCACCACCCGGTGGCACTCACGTAGGTGACGCTGGCCGGCAGGGTGACGGTGAGAGTGACGGCGGTGGCGGCGCGGGGACCCCCGTTGTGAACCGTGGCGGTGTATACCAGGTTCTGCCCTACGGCCACCGGGTCCGGGGCGTCGGTCAAGGCGACGGCCAGGTTGGCCTCGTTGATGGCTGCAAAGATGTCCACCCGGCCGTAGCCGTAGGTGTTGTTGGGGAACACGTTGTCGGCGATCCCCCCGCACACCTGCCCCGTCGGGGTGACGGTGCGGGTGGCGGTGGCGTTGAGGCGGTTTTCTACGGTTTCCACCTGGCCGATCCAGCTGGGCACCGCCGACAGCAGCAGCGCCACCGCCCCGGCCACGTGGGGGCCCGCCATGCTGGTACCGCTGTAGGTGGCGTAGCCGTTGTTGCGAATACTGGAGCGTACGCCGACACCGGGTGCCGAGATGTCGGGCTTCAGGCGGCCGGAGCCGTCCACGGTCACCGGCCCGCGGCTGGAGAACGAAGCAATGGTATCGGAGGAGCTGGTGGCGCCCACCGAGTACGAGGCGTCGTAGATGGCCGGCGGGTCCACCACCGAGCTGCACGACGACCCCGAATTGCCCGCCGAAACCACCACCACGATGCCGGCGTTGCGGGTGTTTTCCACCACGGTGCGGAGCACCTGGGGGTCGGTACACCCTTCGCTGGGCGGGCACCCCCAGGAGTTGTTGATGACGTGGGGGGCCTTGGAGGGGTCGGGGTTGTTGCCGTTGAGGTCAGTGGGGGCGATGAACCACTGGAAGCACTCGGCGTAGGTGGCCGGGGTACCGTTGCCGCGGTCCATGTTGCGACAGCCGATCCACTTAGCCTGGGGAGCCATGCCGATTTGGTTGCCCGCCCCGTCATCCCCCACCATCGTCCCCATGGTGTGGGTACCGTGGTTGTCGTCGTCGCAGGGAACCGGGGAGCGAGGGCCGCACACCCCCCCGCCGGAGGCGATGGCGTCCCACCAGTTGTAGTTGTGGTTGGCGCTGGTGCCGTTCCAACCGCGATACTTAGACTTGAGAGCGGGGTGGTCCCACTGGTAGCCGGTGTCTTGCCCGCCCACCACGATGTTTTGGCCCTGGAATCCCAGGCTCCAAACGCTGGGGGCACCGGTCTTGGTGATTCCCCATTCGATGGCATCGGGAGAGGCGGGGGCGTCCAGCTCCTCGGCGGTGGGGCGCTGGAGGGGCACCGAAGGGTTGGGGAGGATCTTGGCCACCTCGGGCAGCGAAGCGAGGGCCCGCACCACCTCCTCGCCTCCCCGCACCCAGATCATGTTGACGATCCAGTAGGAGCGGTGAGGCACACCGAGGTGCCGCAGCAGCTCCAGCACCGGCGGCTGGGTGGCCTCGGCCACCGCCCGCAGGGTGCTGCTGACCCACTGGCCCCGCGCCTCCTTGCTGGCCAGTTGGCGCGCCGGCGAGGTGTCGGCCTGGGCGTGGAGGAGGACCAAGAACTCCGCCTCCCCGCCGGCTCGCACCGCCTCCCGGACCATCGGATCGACGCTGGCCGCCCAGGCCAACGAGGGACGTCCTGTAGGAAAAATGACGAGCGCAATGGTCGCCATCACCACCTGCCAGAGTCTGCCTGCCACCATGATGAGCGCTGCCCTCCCCGCGGGATTGTACCCGCCCGCCAAAGCGGGGCCAAGGGTGGCGCAGGGCGGTGCCCCAACAAGGAAATCTTGGGCTGCTAGACTCTACCCGACCGGGACGGCATGGCGAAACTGAGAATCTTCCTCTGCGGTTATTACGGCTTTGGCAACACCGGGGACGAGATGATCCTGGCGGGGGTCCACCGCGCCTTGGGCACGGTGTTCGATGATTTCGAACTCCACGTAACGTCGGGGGGTACGCCACTGGAAGTGCCGGGGGTGCCGGTGCCGTGGCAGGACGTGGAGGGGATCCGGCGGGCGGTTCGCACGGCGGACCTGGTGGTGGTGGGGGGTGGCGGGCTGTTCCAGGACTACTGGGGGGTGGACCGGCAAACCCTGGGAACCCCGCGGCACCACGGCGTGACGTTCTACGCCTGGCCGCTGCTGTTGGCGGCGGAGTACGGCGTACCGTCGATGGTATGGGGTGTGGGTGTTGGCCCCCTGGCCACCGAGGAGGGGCGCACCCTGGTGCGGGAAGGGTTGACGGCAGCGTCGTGGGTGAGCGTGCGGGACCGGGCGTCCGCGGCGCTGCTCTCTGAGCTGGGACTTACGCCGGGTTCCGTGGACGTGGTACCCGATGCCGCTTGGGCGGCTCCCCGTCGCCACTGGGACCGCGCCGGCGTGTTGGCCGCAATGGGTCTGCCGCCGAGCCATCGGCTAGTGGCGCTGGCGCTGCGTCGCTGGCCCGACCAGGAAGTCCCACAACGAGAAGTGGTGATGGAGGGGCTGCGGCGGCTGGCGCGACGGTTTCCCCTGGGGGTCGCCTGGGTGCCGTTTCATGTGGGCTCCGGGCGGGACGACGATCAGGCAGCGGCCCAGGAACTGGCCGCCGCACTGGTGGACGTCGTGCCCGGCTGGGTGGTGCCAGCTAGGTGGCGTTTTGCCCAGCGTTTTTGGCTGTGCGCCGCCGCCGACCTCACTGTCGGCATGCGGTTGCACGCCTGCCTGGCGGCGCTGCGGGGTGGTCGTTTGCCCGTGGCTGTCGCCTACGATCCCAAAGTCGCCGCGCTGCTGCAGGAGCACGGCGACCCTCACGGGGCGCGGGAGCCGGAGGCGTGGAGCGCCGAGGAGCTGGTGGAGGTCATGGCTGGACGTCTCGCCCTCCCCGCCGACTCCGGCGAAGCTGAAAAGTGGGAGAGGGAAAGCCTGCGCCCGGCCAGGGTGGCGCGGCAACTAGTGGAAGGGAGCAGGAGACGCACGGGGGGCAATGGCCAACCGGACAGTCCCCGGGGAGTTGCCATGGAGTTGACACAAGCCGCTTTGCAGCGCCGTCTCGAAAACCTTTTGGCGAGCCACCGTAACCCTCGGGAGGTGGTGCTCTTTCTCCCTTCCGTGTACTGGCGGACGGAGGTCTTTCAGCGCCCCAACCAGTTGGCGCTGGCGTTGGCCCGCGCCGGTTGTCTGGTGTTCTTCTGGGAGCCTCCCACGTCCCAGGATTTCGGCCCGGGCTTCCATCGCGTGGAACGGCGATTGTACGTGGCCAACGTACCCCCCGAGGTGTGGGGTTACCTCTCGAACCCGGTGGTTGTAGCGCTGGCCTACAACCGCCGGTGGGGAGAAACCCTCGGCACCCATCGTTTGGTGTACGACGTCATCGACCACCTGGATGTCTTCCCGGGCGGGAGCGCTGCCTGGGCCGGCGAGCATGGGCGGCTCGTAGGGGAGGCCACGGTGGTGACGGCAGTCTCCCGGCCCCTCTGGGAGGAGGTGTCCCGACAGCGGGGGGATGCCGTCTACCTCCCCAACGCTGCCGATCCCCAAGCCATCCAGCGGTTTTTGGCGGCGGCATCGCCCCAGGAGGGGGCGTCCTCTAGCCCGGAGGGGCTGGCCATCGGCTACTTTGGCAGTTTCGCGGCGTGGCTCGACTACGACCTCTTGGCTGCGATCATCGAAGCTTTTCCACACGCCACCTTGCGCTTGGCGGGCCCCGACCTGGACGGCAGCTTGCGCGAGTCGGGTCTTTTGGAGCTGTCCCCAGTGCAGTATCGCGGGCCCCTACCCCAGGCCCACCTGTACTCCTACTTTCGCGACCTGGACGTGGCCATCATCCCATTTCGCGTCAATCCCATCACCGCTGCCGTTTCGCCCCTAAAGCTGTACGAATACTTGGCCATGGACCTGCCCGTTGTGAGCACCGACTTGCCCGAATGCCGCGGCGTTCCTGGTGTGTGGGTGGCGCGCTCCCGGGAGGAGTTCCTGCAGCTGCTGCCGCAGGTCCGAGAGGGGGCGCGGGCAGCTGCGATGGTTGCGGCACGCCGAAAGTTCGCAGAGGAGAACACCTGGGCCAAGCGGGCGGAGCTGCTCCTGGCCCACGTGGCGGCGGCCTCCGCCAGGCCCGCCGCCCACGGGGACCCGGATCAGCTCGCCCGCCGGTTGGCGCGCACGGCGGCCGAGCGCGACCAGCAGGCGGAGGAGGCGGCCCGCCATCGCGCCGAGGCGGAGCATTGGCAAGGCCAGTACCACCAGTTGGGGGGGTGGTACGAAGAGCGGCAGCGGGAGGTGGAGCGGCTGATCCGGGAGGGGGAGGAACAGGCGGCCCGGGCTGCTGCCCTGGAGAGGGAAGTGGGGGCGTTGACGGAACAGCTTGGGGAGCGCCAGCGGGAGGTGGAGCGGCTGGTTGGGGAGCAGCGGGAGCACGTGGCCCGCATTACCGCCCTGGAAGGGGAGTTGGCGGCACTGGTGGAGCGGTACGGCGAGCGGCAGCGGGAGGTGGAGCGGCTGCACGCCGCGCTGCAGGGCATCACCTCCACCCGCTGGTTTGCCCTGGCCAGCGCTTACTGGCGATGGGTGCAGCGTTGGCGGCGTCGAGGGGGCGCAGGATCGCCTCCCCCGCCCCCGGCAGGGGGCTCGCCACCGGCCAACCCTGCCGCGGTGGCGCAGCCCCAGGCCACGGGGCAGGGTGGCGGGGCGTCCCACGAGCTGGCCTCCGCGGAGCCCGAAGGGGGGCCGATCCAGGCACCGGAGGGTCTCGAGGACTACATCGTTTTCCCTATTATCGACTGGGACTTTCGTTTTCAGCGCCCGCAGCAGCTGGCGGTGGCCCTCGCCCAGCGCGGCCATCGCGTGTTCTACTGCCGCACCTCCTTTCGCCGTGGGGGGGCAGCGGCGGAAGTAACGCCCAAAGCCCCCAACGTGTGGGAGGTGTCGCTGCGGGGCCCCAACCGCAACGTGTACCGGGACCCCCTGAAGGCCGAGGACACCGACCAGCTGGCTGAGAGCCTTGAAGCGCTGCGGCGGCAACAGGGGTTGGGGGCGTGCGCGCTGCTGGTGGAGCTGCCCTTCTGGTGGCCGCTGGCGCGAACCTTGCGCCAGCGCTGGGCCGCGCCGGTGGTCTACGACTGTATGGATTACCACCCGGGCTTTTCCACCAACGAGGCCGCCATGCTCCAGCAGGAAGAGGATCTGGTGGTGGGAGCCGATCTGGTGATCGCCTCTTCGGCCTTCTTGGCGGAGCAGTTGGGGGGCCGCGCCCGCCGCCTCCTGCGGCTGCCCAACGCCTGTGACTTTGACCACTTTGCCCGCGTGCCGTGGCGCCCGCCCGCCGATCCCCCCACGGTGGGGTACTACGGGGCCATTGCCGAGTGGTTCGACGCGCCCTTGGTGGGGGAGCTGGCCCGCGTGCGCCCCCACTGGCGGTTTCTCCTGGTGGGCTCCACCTACACCTGTGACACCGGCCCACTGCGTGGCTTGGCCAACGTCACCTTGGCGGGGGAGCAGCCCTACGCTGAGCTGCCCCACTGGATCGCCAGCATGGATGTGCTGATGATCCCCTTCCGGCGCTCCCCCCTGACCGAAGCCACCAATCCGGTGAAGTTTTACGAAATCATGGCGGCCGGCAAGCCCCTGGTGGCGGTGCCTTTGCCGGAGCTCGTGGAACATGGAGATTTGGTGGCGTTCGCCGAGTCCGCCGAAGAGTTTGCCGTGCGCTTGGAGGAGCAGCTGGCGCAGGAGAGGGAGGAACGGTCCCAGGCTCGGCGGGCGTTTGCCCGCACCCAGACCTGGGTGGCGCGGGCGGAGGCACTGGTGCCGGCGGTGCGGCAGGCCTTTCCCTTGGCCTCGGTGGTGGTGGTGACCTTCAACAACCTGGCGCTGACCCGGGCGTGCCTGGCGTCGGTGCTGGAGCGCACCGAGTGGCCCCACTTCGAGGTCATCGTGGTGGACAACGGCTCCACCGACGGCACCCCTGACTATCTGCGGGATTTGGCGGCGGCGGATGGGCGGGTGCGCGTGATCCTCAACGGCCACAACCGCGGCTTTGCCGCCGCCAACAACCAAGGTCTGGCGTTGGCCGAGGGCGAGTATTTGGTCCTCCTCAACAACGACACGGTGGTGGTGCGGGGGTGGCTGAGGGGGCTGATTCGCCATCTGGCGAGCCACCCCCAGTGGGGCCTGGTGGGGCCGGTGACCAACTGGATCGGCAACGAGGCACAGATTCCCGTTGGCTACCGCACCCTCGAGGAGTTACCCGCCTGGGCGGCCCGGCACTGCCGAGAGAACGCTGGCAAGTACTTCCCCATCCCGGTGCTGGCGATGTTCTGCGTGGCCATGCGGCGGGAGACCTTCCGGTTGGTGGGGGAGCTGGACGAACGCTTTGGAGCGGGGATGTTCGAGGACGACGACTACGCTCTGCGGGTGCGCCAGGCCGGCCTGGAGGTGGTGTGCGTAGAGGATGTATTCGTGCACCACGAGGGGAGGGCGGCATTCCGCCGCATGGACGAGGCGGCCTACCGCCAGCTGTTCGAGACCAACCGGCGTTCCTTCGAAGAGAAGTGGGGGCGGGCCTGGACGCCCCACCGCTACCGCACTCAAGGGTAGGGGCCAGTTTCGCGCCAGGGTTCATCCCCCCCGGCGTCTCACCTGGGGGCGGCGAAAGCGCGTGCGGTTGCTCTCGTAGAGGGCGGTGACCTGGGCGGCGGGGAGGGTGGCGAAGGCGGCGCTCTGCTCATGGTGCACGAAACAGTGGCGCAGGCAGCGCAGCCGCCACCCGCGGCGGCGTACCCGTCGGCAAAAGTCGGCGTCCTCGAAGTAGCCGAGCCCGAACCCCTCGTCCAGGCCGCCCATCTCCTCCCACAGTGGCCGCCGCAGCGCCACGCAGAAGAAACCGAGCTGGGAAACCTCCAGGCATCGCCGGCCGGCGCCGGCGCACCGCCACGCGAAGGCCTGGAGTTCGGCCAAGCTGGCGTAGCTGACGCGTACTCGCGCCTCGTTTCCGGCGGCGTTGGTGGAGGGCCCGACGGCGCCCACTTCGGGGTGATTCAGCAGCTCGGCACCCAGCGCTTCCCACCAGCCGGGGGTGACCACCACGTCGTTGTTGAGGATGGCCAGCAGTTCGCCGCGACCGGCCGCCACCCCTTGGTTGACGGCGCGAGGGAAGCCCAGATTCTCACGGTTGGCGATCACCGTGACGCGACGATCCAGCCTCGCCAGCTCTTGGCACGCTTCGAGGGTGCCGTCGCGGGAGGCGTTGTCCACCACCACCACCTCCAGGGGGGGCCAGGCGGTCCAGCGCAGGACGCTGCTAAGCGCCAGCCGGGTCAGGGCGGGGTGGCGGTAAGCGACCATCACAACGGCGAGGGGCGGAAAGAGACGGGCCAGCGCCGAGGCCAGTTCCCCATCGTCGTCGCTGTAGCCCAAAGCGGGCCAGCGCAGGGTGTGCGCCAGGCGCAGCGCCTCCGGCCAGGCCGGGGGGGAAGCCGCCACCACCGCACCCAGGGGGTGGGGGCTGGCAGCTAGGGGGGCCAGGCTCGCGAGCAGTCCGCCTTCGGCCGCCGGTGACAGAAGGGGAAGACTTGGGTAGGCGGAGGAGGTGAGCGCGGGGTGGATGGGTGGTTGGGGGACCAGCACAGGCTGCCAGCCACGCTGCTCCAGGGCAGCTAGGTGAGGCGCCGGAGCGCCCCCGTCCGCACCCACCAGGAGGGCCAAGGGCCGAGCCGGCGGGAGGACCTCCAGCTGGGCCAGCGCCGTCTCCCAGGAGGCCCCCAAACCACAGGAATACGGGGCCGGGCCTCGGCGCTGGAGCAGGGCGAGCCGCACGGGCAAAGGCACGGTGGCGGCAAAGAGCGCGCGCAGGGTGGCGGCGGGGTGAGTCAGGCGGTGGCAAACCCTCGCTGCCCGGCCCCGCCAGGCCTGGCCTCGGGGAGGGGAGGAGAAGGGCTTCGGCCACGGCAGCCAGGCCCTTGCCGGATCCTGGGGAGACCTGGGTTCCATGGCTTCAGCTACACGCTTGGGTTGGGGTTGCCGAACCGCGGTACGCCGCCAGGACCTCAGCGGTGCTTCCCGCCGCCACGATTCTGCCCTCGTCCAGCCACACGGCGCGCCGGCAGAGATTGGCGATGGTGGCCAGGTCGTGGGAGACCAGCACCAGGGTGGTGCCTTGGGCGCACATCTCGGCGATACGCGCGTGGCAGCGGGAGCGGAAGAACTGGTCGCCCACGGCCAAGACTTCGTCCAGCAGCACGGTGTCGGCGCGCACGCTGGTGGCCACGGCAAAGGCGAGGCGTGCCAGCATCCCCGAGGAGTAGGTACGCAGGGGCGCGTCGATGACCTCCTCCAGCTGGGCGAAAGCGACGATCTCATCCATCTTGGCCAGCATCTGGCGCCGCGACATGCCCAACAAGGAGCCGTTGAACAGCACGTTTTCCCGGCCAGTGAGTTCCCGATCGAATCCCGCCGACAGCTCGATCACCGGGGCAACGCTCCCCCAGATGTGCACCTCCCCTCGGGAGGGTGGGATGATCCCGGCGGCCAGCCGCAGCAAGGTGGATTTGCCGGCGCCGTTGCGCCCCACCACTCCCAGGGTGTCGCCCTGCCCAAGCTCCAAATCCACCCCCTTGAGGGCCCAAAAGACGCCACTGTCGGGCCGCCCACGCAGACGGGCGATGGCCCACTCTTTGAAGCTGCGCAGGGGCTCCCGGCGGGCGGGAAAGTGGAGGGCGACGCCGTGCATGCGCAGGGCCAACGGGTGGGTCATAGGTGGCGGAAGAAGCCGGGGCTCATGCGCCGCAGCACCTGCCACCCCACCATCAGCATGACCACAGCCCAGATGACCGCCACCAGGATGGTGTGGCCCGGGGGAAGCTGGCCTGAAAACACTGGCTGGCGGATGAGCTCGCAGTAGTAGTACAGGGGGTTGGCGAAGATGATGGGGCGGAATTTCTCCGGCACGATCTCCAAGGGGTAGAAGATAGGCGTCAGATACATCACTGAGTAGATGCCGGCTTCGTACATCAGGCGGACGTCGTCAAAATACACCGCCAGCGAACACAGGCCGAAGGAGCAGCCGAGCACAAAACCGAACAGCAGCAGTCCGCCCACCGGCAGAAAGAGCAGGGACCAAGAAAAGGGTACGCCCAGCACCGCCATGACCAGGAACATGGGGAGAAACGACAGGTACAAGTTGACCAAACCCGAGATGGCCACGGACAGGGGGAAGATACTGGCGGGCACGTAAATGCGCTTGAGCAGCGGACCGTTCCAAGCCATAGAGGCCATTGCCTTGGTGGTGGTTTGCAGGAAGTACTGAAACGCCAAGTAGGCAGACAGCAGATACGCCGAATAGTTGGGGGTGCGTTGGGCGAACAGGGTGCCGAAGACGAGGGTGAGCACCACCATGAAAATCAAGGGGTGCAGGAAGGACCACAGGAATCCCAGCAGTGAACGCTTGTAGCGGACGGTGAGATCCCGCACCACCAGGTTGACCAAAAGCTCCCAGCGCGTCCACACCTCCGCGCACTCCCGTCCCAAGGTGGGCCGCTGGCCGGCCCGCACCACCCGCGGCGCAACGGGGGCAGCCATGGCGGGGAGGGTAGCACGCTCCTCCCCCCACCACCGTCCTAGGGCGGGGGGGCGCTGGGCTCACGGCGATGGTGAGGCCCAGAGCATCCCGAATTCCGCCCGTTGGTCCCAGTAGGCGATGTGGCGGGTCAGCTCGGGGGCGGCGGCCAGACGGGGGAGGAGGTGGTCGCTGGTGCGGTTCAGCCAGGCGAAATAGCTGGCCTGTTGGGGTCCGGCGGCCCCGCTGACCGAGCGGTACACCAGCACAGTGCCGGGGGCGGTGAGGAGAGACCTGGCGTAGGACTCGGTGCCTTCTGCGAGCTCGGCCCAGGTCAAATCCACCACCTGCACTCGCCCCTTCATCAGCACGTAGAGGGGGTTGCAGAGGGAGTAGTTGAGGCAGACCAGGCGCTGCGGTGCTAGCGACGCCAGCTCTCGGTGCAGCTGGTAGAGGCCGGGGGAGTACATGTGCGCCCCCCAGCGGGTTGCCAAGAAAGAGAGCAGTTCCAACGAACGCGCCATCCCCACGGCGCCCGCAGAAGCCACCGTGAGTGTGAGGACGACCGGAATCGCCCGTACCACCCCCCGGCGCCCCTGGGCCAGCCCGGCAAGGCAGGCCAAGCCGAGAAACGCCGCCATCACCAGGGGCGGGTGAAGGACCAGGTAGTGCCACGGCCTCTCCAGGCCGGGGACGGCGGCGAAGGCGGCAAAACTCCCCAGCAGGGTAAGGGCGGCCAGGCTCGCCGCGCGCCCCCGGCGCGGGAGTCCCAGCCCCGCCAGGCCGCCAACGAAGGCGAGGAGAACCCCCGCCGGCACCAGCAGCGGGCGGTGGCTGGGGAGGGGCTCGGAGGTCAAGGCCTGGGGAATGGGGGACCCGGCGGCGACGAAGCTCGTGAACTCGTGGAAGCGGTGGCGCAGGCGTTGGGTATAGGGGGAGCGTTGGGCCAGGCCGCTGCCCACGTTGGCGTGGAGCTCGGCAAAGCCGGCGCGAGCGAAATAGGCGGTGTGGGGGAGCATGGGTAGGCTCAGCACGGCGGCGGTAAGCGCCCACCGCTTGGCGCTGCGCCCCAGGAGGCGAAGACCCGACGCGAGGCTGAGGACGACCACCACCGCCACCACCGGCACGGCCGTCAACTTGTCGGCCAGGGCCGTACTGGCTGGGGCCAACGCCAGCAGGAGCCAGCGCAGCCGGGGCTGCAGGGCCAGGCGCAGGAGGGCGCCCAAAGCCACGGCCAGGAAAGTATCTTGCAGCAAGAAAGGCCCCATGTCGCTGGGGACGAACATGGTGAGGTTGGGATCGCCAGGGGGAGGAGGAAAACCCACGCGGCGGCGCGGCGGGAGAGGACGGCGCGCAGCGCCCAGTACAGGGCCGCCAGGTACAGCAGCCCAAAGAGGCAGTGAATACCCCGCAGCACTCCCGGCGCGCTGCCCAAGGTTGCCAGAAACGGCACCAGCGCCAAGGTTTTGATGCTTCCCTGGTAGGGGCCGCTGACCAAGGGCAGGGGAAGGCCCAGGACGGACACCTCCCAAGCGGGCCGCCATGACTTTCCCTGGATCAGACTCACGGCCGCCGGGTGGTTCCATAGCTCATCGTGCCACACGGCATACCCGGCGGTCTGAACGGCGGCGGAGGTGGCGAAGGTGGCGGCAGCGAGGACAACCAGGGTGGCCAGCAGAGCGCCCTCTCCTCGGACCTTTGGGGCGGTGGGTGGTGGATGGGCGTCTCCCCCGGCGAGGAGGGGCGTGGGGCGGTCTTCGGTGAGGTTCACGGTGGCGGTCACCCTGTGCGGTGCCGAAGCGTAGCACGAGGCCTGGGGCGCGGCTACACTGCCGCCGTCGACCGATGGGAGTGCATCGCCCAGAACCGAGCCAGGGGGTTCGCAGCGGCCCGGCCGCCATTGCAGCCGCCGCTGTCGCCCTGGGCCTCGTCGGCGGGGGTACGGCGGGGGTGTGGTTTTGGGCGCATCCCCTCAATCACTCGCTGGCCCACTGGGGGATTGGGTTGGCGGTGCTGGCGGGGTGCGGGATGGTGGGGGTGCTGGTGGCGGTGGGGGCGGGTCGATGGGTGGGGTGGGGCAGCGCTGCTGTGGCCGGGCTTCTCGCCGGGACCACGGCGGTGGCCAGCGGTGCCCTGGCGGGAGTGCTGGCCACGGTGTGGATCCTCGGCCTGGGGGTGGGCCTGGGCGAGAGCGTCCTGTGGCGGGCCAGGATGGTGGAGGCGCTGGGGCTTTTGGAGCGCGTGGTGTTGGGCGCCGCTGTGGGGTTGGGAGCGCTGGCGTTGGGGGTGTTGGGGCTCGGTCTGGCGGGCGGGTTGCGGCGGCCGTTGGTGGTGGCGCTGCTGGCGGCGCTGACCGTAGCGGTGGCGCCGGCCTGGCGCAGGCTCTACGGGGAGGCTGCCGCCCGGTGGCGGGCGGGGCGGGCAGCCGGGTGGCCCGAGGATCCCGCCTTGGCCGGCGTGCTCGCCGCGGTACTGCTGCTGTGCCTGGCGGGCAGCTGGCTGTGGGCCCTGGCGCCCAGCGTGTGGTACGACGAGCTGAACTACCAGGTGGCTGCGCCCGCCACCTACGCTCGCCTGGGCGCCATCGTGGATCGCCCCGAGGAGTTTCGTTTCCTCTGGGCACATAACGCCAACATGTTGTTCACCTTGGGGATCGTGGTGGGGGGGGTGAACAGCGCCAAGCTCCTCCACTTTTCCTTGGGACTCTTGGCAGCGGCGGCGGCGCTGGCGGTGGGCCGGAGGGTAGCAGGGTGGCGCGCCGGCTGGCTGGCGGCGGTACTCTTCCTGGCCGTTCCCATGGTGTCGTGGGAGCTCGGCGTGGCGTACGTGGACCTGGGTGTCACTTTCTTTTTTGCGACGGCGCTGCTGGCAGCCCTGCTGGCCGTGGAGCGGGGCGGCTGGCGGTGGGCCACGTTGACCGGGGTGGCGTGCGGCCTGGCGATGGGCACCAAACTGAACGCCGGCCTGCTCGCCCTACCCGTCGGCGCGGCTGTGGTGGTGGCAGCGGCGCGGCGCTGGGGGTGGTGGCGTGCCCTGCTCGGCGGCACCTGCCTGGCCGGCGCCGCCCTGGCCGTGGTGCTGCCGTGGCTGGCCCGCGACTGGGCGTGGACCGGCAACCCGGTGTTCCCCTACTTCAACCAGGTGTTCGCCAGCCCCCGCTGGGAGCTGGATTCGGGATGGCAGAACCTGCACCTGTTCGGTCACCGCCAGGGAGTGTTGGCAGGGCTCCTCCTGCCCTGGGATCTGCTGGTCAACGCCCGGGTTTTTGGGGAAGGTCTGGGGCCCGGCGTGGCGGGGGCGCTGCTCTGGCTGGGTCTGCCCTGGTGCGCCCTGGCGCGCCGCACACCAGAGGCGAGGATCGCCTTGGCCGCCTGGGCGGTCATCCTCCCGGCCGCGGCGCTGACCCTGGCGGCGGCCCAGTATCTGCGGTATCTGCTACCCCTGTACGTCCCCTTGGCGGTGGTGGCGGCGCTCAACCTGGAGCTGGCGTGGAGCTGGGCGCGGCGGCGCCCAGCCGCTGTGGCCGCCGGCCTGGCCCTGGGCTTGCTCTACCTGGGCGGCTCTCGCCTGGCCCACCTCGCCATGCTCTGGCCAATCCCGGAGCGCTTCCCGGTTACCGTCGCCTTCGGCCTGGAGAAGGGCGAGGCCTTTCTCACCCGGGCGGTGCACGAGTACGCGGCGCTGCGGCACCTGGATTCGCTGGTGGAGGAGGACGCCAAGGTGGTGGGCGTGGGGTGTCACGGCCGCCTGTACACCCACGCGCGGCTTTTCGAGGCGGCGTGGGGCAAGCACCAAGTGACCGAGGTGATCCGGGCCGGCGCGCGGGGGGCCGCCCTCGCCCACGCCCTGGCTGAGGGGGGGTTCGTCGCCCTGATCGTCAACCGCGAGGTGGTGCGGGCGTCAGGCTGGCGTGGGATACCGGTGCTTGATACGTCGTTCCTGGCGGAGTTCGCAGTGCCCGCGTTCGCCAAGGGGGGGGTGGAGGTGTATCGCCTCTCACCGACGTCTGTCGATGGTGCAGTGTGGCGGGGCAATTTGCTCGCCAACCCGGGCTTTGAAGAGTTGGGGGAGGACGGGCTGCCGCGCAATTGGCACGCCTACGGCCAGCCGCTGGTGGCTGACCCTCCAGGGGCGCGCAGCGGCCAGCACGCCGTGCTGGCGCGGCGCAGCGACGGCCTCACCCAGGCGGTGGCGATTCAGGCTGGGGGCGTGTACACCCTGGGTCACTGGACGCGCGCCGACACTGAAGGCCAGGCCGCGCGCCTGCAGATCAACTGGCTGAACGGGGCAGGGGAGATGGTGGGGGTGAGCCTCGAGGTGGTGCCCGTCACCCCCCAATGGCGGTGGAGTACCCTGTCCGCCACCGCTCCAGCGGCGGCGGTGACCGCCCACGTGTACGTCAGCGTGCACGAGGATTCCGAGGTCTGGTTCGACGACGTGTGTCTGGTGGAGGGTGTGCAGGTGGCAGGTTGCGGGGGTGGCCAATGACTGGATGGCAAGAAACGCCGCCGCGCAGGCGGAGCCTACGTGGGGTTGCAGGTGAACGCTGACCACCTCCCGGGACGGCCGCGCGGCCGCCCCGTGGGGCGAGGTCAGGGGAGTGCGATGTGCCCGATAGGGACCAATGAGGTCACAGGTGGTCACCTGACCGCATTGCGCCCCGCCGTGGCCGGCGCGGCCCGGCGAGATGCTGCCGCGCCCGTCGGCGCCCTCACTGACGCACCCCGTTCCACAACTGCGAGGTGATGCGCGATTCGGGAGGAGGGGAGCGGCCGGCGGCGGCGTACTCGTAGGTCTCTTGAATCTGGTCGATGCCGAACTGGATGGTCATGGTGATGTAGTTCTGGAGATCCTCTTCCAGATCTTTGGCGTGGGGGTCGCGGCGCAGCAC
>Ga0308417_1000021_pt1 | contig 144055 bp, 151 predicted proteins | sample HotsprSampleOS65_FD_203528 | JGI IMG/M metagenome (GOLD analysis project Ga0308417, IMG submission 203528) | Hot spring phototrophic mat microbial communities from Octopus Spring, Yellowstone National Park, Wyoming, United States - 20090730_OS65 ... | reverse complement strand
CGATTATTTCACTGTCGACCAGCAGGTAATCCTTACCAATTAGTATATCGCATCTTTGTCTCTTGTCAAGTGTTATTGGTATGTTTGTAGCGGTATAGTTAGTTATTTGAAAACAGCTTTAACCTCCATTAAAAAACGTTCCGTGTCACGCCAGACCACTGGGGAAATGTGTGCCAGCGGCCATAATGCAAATTGATCACGGCCAATTTCGGACACAATACGAGTGAACGGCTCTGTGCTTACTTCCAACCAACGGGGGTGTCGTTGTTCCTGAAAAACCCGGAGAATCGCTTGCCACCATCGTTCGATAGCTTCGCTGCCAGGCCGGGCTGCGATAAACCCGACCCCAATCGTGTTATCTGTCGAAGCGTACGCTGCTACTCCTGCAGGTGTAGTTTGAGCAATCTGCAGAAATACGGAAAACGAGTGAACCGGTATGCAGTCAATATCACACCACATGCCCCCAAATTGCTTGAGAAGCCAGCAACGAATGACATCGGAGCGGTTCGCTACGTTCCAGTTGCGGATTGCATCCCATACATCGCGGGGGAATTTCATGGTATGGAGAGTTGGCGGATCCACCACCACTAAATTCGGATGGTAGGCTCGCAAAAGGTCCTCACAAACTTGGATATACGGTGGCTTTTCCCCTTCCCAATAGCAATAGATATTAACCATAGTTTTTCCCTTCCATTAAGAACTGTCCCATGGCTTCTTCTGCCGTATGGGCGGTGATGGGTTCGGTGGGGATTTTTAAGGGGGGTAGATCGAACACGGATAGGCCGTAAAGGGCAAGGGCTTTGCCCTCTTGGGCGGCCTGTCGGCGGAGTCGGGCGATCCAACGCTGAAGTTGATTGGCTTCGGGAAGCGGTTCGGGAAGCCGGGCGCAAAGCCAGCGATGTTTCTCCTGGAGCTCGTGGGCCGTTTCCTCCGGGGCGTTGAGCAAGACCACCGGCGGTTGATTGGGAGCCGGGTTAGTTTCCAAGTATTCCCGCCACTCGGATGGCAGCTGATCGAACGCTGCTTCCACGGCGGCTTCGACGTTGTCCTGTTCGACCTGGATTTCCAGGATTGGACCCGAATGGGCAGCCCGAACATCTTCGATGGTGATTTCTGGGTGCCAAATGGTACAGAGGGCGTAGGCGTCGTCGGCTTCACGACCGACCAATTGAATCCACTCCCGGAGACGGCGGGGTCTTACTTCTTTGGATTGCCGGGCAATGTCTTTTAGGCCGCTGTCGTAGCCGGTTTGTCGATCCCGGCTATATCCGCCATGCCAGCCGAACCGCTGAAGCTGTTCGGCAACTGGACGGCTTGCCCGCAAAAGAATCACCGGTTTCGGTCCAGGCGGAAGTTTGCTGGTACTGGGGGCAGGTGGGGCTGCCGATGACCACCATTCCCTGGGTTTTACGGCGCCCCGGATGTCGGATCGCCCTCCGGCTTGCCCAATGAGCCAGGGATCAGGAGCATACACAATTCGGGTATGCTGCCAGTCTTTCATGGCCCAGTCGATATGGACGGTGCAATTGCCCCACCGCTGCTGAAGGGCTTTCATGTAACTTGGCCGGGCGATATAGGCATGGGTCCGTTGGGCATACTGGACCCGGACCACGCCGGGAATGCCAGTCTCTTTCGGAGAGGTATGGTGCTGGCCGCCCAGCATAATGCCTTCCCAATCCTGGGGGACCTTGGCCAAGAATTCGGCTACCCGGTCTGTGAAGCCTTCGGTGATTTCGGCGTCGTCTTCGAGAATCAGAACGGTTTTTACATCCTCCATGAGGCAATCTTGGAGGATGCGCAGATGACTCATGCGGCAACCATAGGCGCCGCCGCCTTGGGTAAACTCCGGCGGTACGCCTACCTTGTTGCCATCGATGGCTGGGTAGATGATCGGATCGGGAAATGGCCAACCGTACTGCTCCAGCCGGTCCAGGAAAGTTTTTAGGCGATCCGGGCGGGTTTTGAGGTTAATCACGTAGACTCGTTCCACGAAGTTTTTAATCTCCTCCGGGGAGAGCTTTATCCCCCATTTTTTCAGAGGACAGGCCTCGGTGGCCATCGCCAGTTTGTTACGCCAGGCTTCTTTTGCCGTAGTAACCCGGCAACCACATACCCGACAGATTTCGGCTTTTGCGTCGTAATGGGGACAGGCTCGGCAAATGGCCAATAGCCGCTCAATTTCTTCTGTAGACCGTGTAGGCCGCCCTTCGGCAATCCACCCGGCTAGGGCCTTGGAATAACGCCACGCCCTCTGGAGCAGGTCTGGCGGTTGATCTGGCGCGCCATTCGACGCGGCCACCTGTTGCTCAGGCGGCGGGCTGGGCTGGGCCGGGCAAGGGGGTTGCTGGGCCAAGAGGGTCTGAGCATCCGACGTCGGCGGGAGCGAAAGGACTTGGCCGCACCGTTGGCAACGGAACTTCCGTTCGGGCGACGGAACGCCAATCGGCGGGGCCTGTTCTACCCAATAATGGCCTTTCGTTTCCCAAACGGTCGTCGCCCAGCCGCATGGCGGCATGCTGTCTAGCGGAGGGGGAGCTTCTGTTCCATCGGCCCGACGAAACGTAACTACCGATCGACCGCATCGACGGCATTGCCATCGGCAATCACCTACGTGTTCCAAGTCGCAAGGTTGGTACATCATTTCTCTCATAGGCTTTTAATATGGCAGGTAGCTTGTCGAGTATCGCAAAAACCGATATTCGAGCCGTACCAGCGAGGAAGCATTTCATCTAAAGAACAACAGGGCGGAGCAGAGCCTTCGCGCCCCCATTGGGCTTCTGGTTCACCCCAGACCAGCAAGCGAACCTCCACTCCTGTGTCGAATATTTCTACCACCACTTCGTTAAAGTCTGTGTGGCAAGCGTATGGCAAAGCAGCCCGATACGTACATGGAAATCGCGGATCCTGCTGTACCACAAAAGTTCCATTGAATACGGTGCAGTCCGAGCAGGAATTATTGCGTACTCCTGAGATTGTTACCTGAAATTGTGCAGGAGCTTTCCCGTTGAGACAGTTCAAGCAATCGCGACCATTGCATCCACTGCTCTCATTGCTGGATTCGGACCGACTTTCACTGCTCGATTCCGAGCCACTCTCCAAACGGCTTTCAGAACTGGATTCAGAGCGACTCTCGCTGCCGGATTCCGAACGCGACTCAGAACTGGATTCAGAGCTACGCTCTGAGCCGGACTCTGACCTCGACTCCGAACTCGATTCGGAGCTGGATTCCGATCTGGATTCAGAGCTGGATTCGGAGCTGCTCTCCGAGCTGGACCCTGAACTGCTCTCACTGCTGGATTCAGAGCTACTTTCACTAGAACTGCTTGAGGATGTGTCACAAATTTTAGCCCTCACCTCGTCCACCACGTCCCAATGGCATAAACAACCATTCTGAAACTCGAGCGCGACAATTGTAAACTTTAGGCAACCATTTTCCACGGTCGGCACATTTTCAAGGGCATAAAGAGTTGTAGTTACACCTCCACAACCGCATGCACTAGAACTGCTACTGATGGATTCCGCGCACTCACGGGCAATCGCCGTTCCCTCCGTGCCGCTATTGACAGTGTATTGGCCGAGCGGCCCATCACCCTCCGGATTCAGCCAGTATATGTTGGGCTCGCCGCGGCCACCAGTAGGCCACAAGCCAATGATCCAGCCCAAGCCATACCAACGGATATACCATTCGATATCCGAAGCGATTTTCCATTGCGGCCTGCCGTTGTAGAACCCGTCATACTGGAAGTACTCGCCAATGGCCGTATTAGGCGTGATCTCTCCATCCACATAAATGCAGTACGGGTATTCACAACTCGACGATGAACTAGAACTGCTGCTTGCGCTAAGTGCGCATATTGCAGGATCTAGCGGCGGAAACCCTAACATCGCATAACGACCCATCGAACCAGCCCTTTTTTTCAGAACATTAACATTGACTACACGTGTCTAACACGGCAGCAATGCGTGCAGGCTCGTCAAATTCAATATCGAAGGATCTCGTCAAGACAACAAGCCCACAGATCGAATAATCTTTCATCTCGATTTTAACAATTTTCTCCAAATATTGCGGGAGCTCGTCCTGCAATGACGGGATATAGACAAGATCAAAAACCTTGCAATCCATCACAACCCAATAGCGCGATGTAGTCTCGGGCCGATCCGCAGTCTTGGTAGCAGGAATTGTAGATGGAATGGTTTCCGTTTCTGCCTGTTGCAAACCGTCGCTGGATGTCCATCGCGGCAAATTCGAAACCGAAAGTTGGAAAATAGGACGCGATGAATCGGTTAGTCCATCGACGATTTCGATAAAGGCGGACGAGGCAGAAATAACATTCGGCAATAAGATGACGACGGCTTGTCGATAAAAGAATCTTGCCATTACTTCCGCCGGATTTATGGTGCTTAGGTCATTATAATACTGACGTAATAAATCATAGAGCATAACCCCCGACGCTCTTTCCCGCTCCCGCACCCTGCTCCAAAACAGTGCAACGTCATCAGGATCACCTTCTAGCGGCCAGCTAATCTCGGTTCCTCGCTCCGTTTGCTCGATTGTGGTAGCAACCGTATTGTTTACGGCATAAAGAATATTGCGTAGACCGACCGACAGCATCACGCCGCTTTCGGCAAGTCTTTGATTGAGATTTTCTAATTCTCGAGGCTGACCATTCTCGGTAGCACGTTCCGCAGATATTACCGTAAGAAAGCTGTCTGGATAGATGGGTAGTTTGGGCAAATAAGACGGTACGACGCCATCATGAAAATCAATAACGTCGAAATTGGCTACAAGAGGAGTCCATCGGGTTAGTTTAGTTCCTTCGGTAACGGCAAGCTCAAAACCGTTAGAGACCTGATATTTGGTTTTGTCCGTAACGACAAGCCAGCCATCGCTTGTGGCTTGAATATCGGCAATGGTTTCCGTTTCCGCAATCGAAACGGGAATGCCATAATAGAGTCCTGCCAGTCCTCTGAGCCTATTGGGAGTAAGCCCCTTTCCTAAGATCTCGATGGCCAACTTGGTGAATAAGACGCGGTCGTAGTAATAATCAAGGCTTCGATTTGAAAATCCGGGAAGATAGGTAAAGAAACGGTCCAAAAGCCGGGTGTCTAAGACAATGACATCTTTAAGCCATAGGACATAAAAGTATTTCCCGCTGCCTGCATAATAGCCCTGAAAAATACTACGCGGATCAGACAGAAAGTAGAGATAATCCCCGTCAATATAGAACTCATCATCCCAAGTAACGGTAGGCTCAAAGGGTTTATTTACAATAGCGCCAATCTGAAATATATGGGAAGGGAGCTTAACTCTATACTGGTTATCGACGTGTTCGATATCAGAGGTTTCAACAAGAAGAGGCAGATGCCTATATTTCATTAACGAGGATAAGGAGTCTAAAACCGAACTAAACTCAAACTGAAGGTCCGATTGAAGGAGATCATAGAGCTTATAGTGGGACTGAAAGATAGCGAGTACTAGCTCTTCATGACCTGGCATCGAGGCCGTAAAGTTATCCCGGCTCGATAGGAATGATTCGATGGAAACGGGGACATCAGCAGTCGGGATATCGAGCGGCGTATAAATTTGGCTGATCGTTCGATCTGCCGCTGTATTGTTTCTCCAAGTCGCAACCATGACCCAGCTCCGAAAAATTTGATTCCGGAATCAAATTTATTACTAATCCGTCAGCCCGTAATACGTAAAGAATTTTGATTCCGGAATCAAAAATTAGCTGACGACGAAGGAAATCTGATCTGTCGTTTGGACAAAAATGGTATTTTTCGCTGAAATTCCGTAGTTATTTAGAGTCGGAATGCAAAGGCTGGTCGAAGGATTGATCGTATACGTCGTAAGGTACGGTAGAAGGATGGAACCTCCTATGGTTATATTCGTTATCCCCGTATCGGGGGGTAAAAGACCAGCAATCTGAGCCGAGAGGCTGCTAGCATAGATGCATTCTCTAAAATCTCGGAGGTTGATAAATTCGGCAATCTTTCCTTTAAGAAGATTCTTGACTTCAGTCGAGACATTTTTCGTCAAAGAAACGACCACAGAAGTAAAACACAAAAACGGGGCCTTTACTAAAACATCAAGCCCAATAGGTCGAATCTGGTCGCAGGAAAGATATTTCTGGGCCGCGTCGATAGCAGGCATGTATTGGATCGTAGCATAGTAATCCTGCGTTCGATTACCAATCTGGCCGGGCTCGACGCGCGTATCCGTGTCAATAAAATCAACCGTTATTTTGCAGAACGGAGAAAACGCCCCTTCAATGGTGTTCGCAATATTCGGTACGAACGGAAATCCTGTGTTACTAAGATCAAGAGATACCGTCTGCGACGTAATTGCATAGCCGGGATCCGACGGAAGCGAATTTAGCGGCCGGACTTGCACGGCGCGATAAGCAACCGGGCATAGACTTCGAGCAATAACAAATTCCCATATTCCGTTGCCATTACTATTAATATCGATAAGCCTGGCAGTGATCCGTTTTGTCGCAAGTAGTGGCTGCCGAGCCGTCCGCACATAAATATCTATTTTTCCCCCTATAGAGACGGGCAGTATACCCCTCCGATCACGCTGCATTTCGGCATCATTGGCCCCGACGGTAGAAACCGAGATTGTATTCTGAAGCTGATTGTCATAATAAGGGTTATTGGACGGGGACTTCAGTAGGGCCAGAACTTGACCATTATTGGCAAGTCCCTTCACTCCAAGCCCTGCAATAAGCCGATTAGCGACATCTTTGGCCGTTTCGGCATTGGTTCCGCCGTAAAAGAGAGAAGACAGGATGCTATACAGGTTGGGAATCTGAAGAGTCGTTGTCAGCTCGGTATTTTCTTGGATATTGTATTTTGCGCCGACCTCTACAGCCTTTAGCGGCACCTGAAATGACCAATAAGAACCAAATCTAGACATCAACTGGTCGTCAGGGCTTGTTCGGTATTCTTCCGATGGAATGGCACGAATAAGTTCGGTTGAAACGAACTCCAATCCATTCGCCGTACGAAATCGGGTTTCTTTGGGAACTGTGATAACTGCGCCGTCCGTCAGGATAACGTGCGCAAAGCCATTAGCGAAGGAGCCATTACTAATCGAGATGCCTAAGCCTTTAAAAAACGATAACGCGGCTTCTTCATCGGCTTTATCCTCAAGAATATCCTGAAGATTGACAGCCGCAAGCTTCTTACTAATTTCGTCCTGAAGATAACCATAAATCGCCGTCGCCGGCTGAACCAAAAGACGGTCTAGTATGTTGTTTTTAAAGGCGATATCAGGAAATTGCGAAGCCAAAACGCTCAGCAATGTCTGTCGGATAGCAGCAGAATCGGCCATCGTGTGTCTCCGGAAAATCTAAAAATACCAAACAACTACGTAGTTAAATCAAACTGATAGCGGCAAGAGACCGACGTATCGTCAAGCTTGGACAAACCCACTTGGACAGTTAGTATTCTGTTCTCAATTGTCGCATTCAGCAGGGTTATTTGCGTATCAACTTCCGTAGGTGCAACAAAGCTATTTAAAACATTGAGATAGTACCAGGTAATGAAGTTCTTCATTGCTGCGCGCAGAATATCCACGACGACACGTTCGACCAACCTACTGTTCGAATAAAGCTGCTTGCAGGTGGATACAAAATTAGACCCAAATGCCGGGTCTGTGGCGTTGGATCCGTAATCGGTAATCAGAAAGGCATAGATTAGCTGGTTAAGATAGCCCGATTTCGTATCGGCGGCTTTGTAAGGCGGGTATAAAGCCACCAACAGCCCATCCGCATTCTTTTCATAAAGACATAAATCGTAAATCATATGGTTCGTTCCTTCCCGGGCACTTCAAAGTTGTCTGCAATCGCCTGCATGAATTGGATCGGCTGATGGGTCCGGTTATCGGCAATAATAAATGCGCGGCTAGCAGTCAGATTACGAAGAAGAAAGGCACGATACATGGCAAGGCCGTGGGCATGGATCAGCTGCCGTTTAATCATCGTCCCGTCGCTAGGACGGTTTTCGCGGAGTAGATCGGCAGGAGTAGGGCCACAAGCTCCTTTGAATTTCTCATAAGCTGACTTGCCGCCGTCATTTAAGTCATCACAGGGTTTGAACCAATCACTAAACCCAAACCCCGTGTAGACCATATCCTGCCATACGTCGAAAATATTACTCATAGATTGCCTCTTTGAAGATCGTACCAATATTTAACCCGCTCTTCAATTTCGGAGATCCGTTGGCTTACCCGGCCGGGACTGAGTCGAAGCTTATTGGCAATGTCTTTTTGGGACATCCGTGGGCGCCCGTGAAGTCCATAATACAATTCCATAATGGCTTTATCAACCGGATCAGCATCAATATAGGCAAGCTCTAGAAGCTGGGTAAATACGTCCTGACCTTGACCAAGCGCCTGCGTAGGCAACTCAGACAATCCTTCTGCGGTCTGCCTAACTGTTGTCGCTTCGGGAAGTGGCATAACAGCCTTTTGTCGAATCCGCTTAATTCGTTCTATCGACAGTCCTGTATAATCCGCCAGTTCTTCGGTATTTGGCAACCTTCCAAGGGTCTGGATAAGCTCCTCTTCGGCTTGATTTAACATATTAAGGTCCATTGAGACTTGTTCGGATTGACGGATGATCTGCCGCGTCTGGCCGCCGATCCGTTTTAGTCTCTGTAAATTGAGGAAGACGTGATGCGTTAAAAGCCCCTTGGACGGATCGTAGGACTTGATGGCGTCGATGAGCAATTTCTTGGCTTTTATTCGTAGACTCGGCGAGCTGGCAATATCCGACGCATAGTAATGAATGGCATAGTCGAGAAGAGGGCTCAGTTTATCCACCAGCACGGTTAAGGCATCGGGAGACTTTGTCTTAACCCAGGTTTCGTAAAGTGGAAGATATTCTTCCTCTTTGAACCGATAGCTCGAACGGGTCTGGTCAGCTTCCTGAGTTTTACGTTTGCGGAGTAGGACATCCAGAATCGAGTTTTCGAGCATAATGTTTCTCCAGAGCTTTTAAAAAGGTTCGTCGGGCAAACCAATTGACTTTGAGCCAGTCCAACCATGTCAGACGAAATTTGTCGTGATAGAGCTCATACGTTTTAAAGAATGGCTTCCAAATATCCAGCTGGCCTCCAGAAGGCATGAGTGATATTACTTCATAAGCCAACGCAAGGTTATCCGCGATTTTGACCCGCTCGTCATCGAGAAAACCAGGGTCAAGCTTTGCAGCTTCGAGGATTTTCGCCATAATGGCGCGTTCGTATTTTTTATGGACGTACATTCCTGGAAGTGCCCGAATGGGCCGAATCATATCCCCAATATAGGCCTCGGCAGCGTCATGAATTAATACGGCAATTTGAAGATCGAGATCTTCAGGCCATAGCCTTTTGGCGATCAGATAGGAAAGGACGCTGTGGCTGAGAACGCTAAAAAAAGAAAGGCTATGCCCTTGATACCGGGCTAAATTGGAGAGGGCATGACAGATTTCATCCCATCGGACGTCGGAAACGTCGAAGTTTCTGACATCAACCACACGCCCAGACGCTGTTTCTAGCTTACCGGCAAAGCGAAAACGGGACATACAAAGAGCCTTTCAGGACAGGGGAAAACAATTACAAAAGATGCCTTACTCTTATTATAAGGCGTTTTCGTCGCTAACAAAACGTGTTCGATAGCCGCGATGACCCATAGCTAAAAAATAGGCCCGGCAGGATTCGAACCTGCGACCAAGGGAATTATGAGTCCCCTGCTCTTGCCGCCGAGCTACGGGCCCGAGAAATTTGATTCCGGAATCAAAAATTTTCATTTATCCCCCCGTACGGGGAGTATCGTCGCTAAAAAAGCCCTAGCTTTAGCCGGAGCGCAGTCACACATAACTAGCGACTGATCTCCAAAACCGTGCTATGCTGTCTAACGGATCTTCGCCTTCTTTTAATACCCCAAGCACCGTCGCAAACAGTGTAGCAGCTTTTTGGCTTCTGGCAATCGTCAAATCCATTAGGCCTACCTTGGCGGCATCCGCTGCCTCCACAAACGACATTAACGCTTCGTACAACAGCCTTTCCTGTTCGCCGTCGAACGTAATCATAACCGTCTCCCGACGAAAAACCTTAGGACCCGCCGCCATCCCTCTGCCATAGAAGGAAACCATCAGCAGCAGGTCTTTGTTGCCACAGTTAAAAAAATTGAGCGGCCATTTTTCGGACGTAAAAATGACCGCCATTATTAAATGCCACAAAAAAACATGCCCGGCGACGAGGGTGCAACTAGTAGGACCATGCGTCCTCACCCTCATCGCCGGGCAACGGGTCCAAAAATTTGATTCCGGAATCAAATTTTTTTTAACTATCCTCAGACGTGTCCTTAAACGCCATGAAAACGTCGTAAAATCCCGAAATATCTTTCAGTCGCTGAATCTGCTCCAAAGGCATCATGCCGATATATCGGAACGCAATGGCTTCGGCTAGATCATACATTTTGCTCTCCATTGCGCGGTTGAAAAGGCTTGCTCTGGCGTAGTATGCCAAAATATAGGGAACATAGTTCTTACGGGACATAATCGTCAGTAGCGATATTCTCCTTGGCATGTGCTTGTCCTCAATGAAGAACGGACGGATGGACGGAAGAAAGAACCGTCCTTCGTCCACAATTTTCTTAAAGCTCTTTGCGCAGCATAGCTGGCATGCGTCGGCGAAGCCGATTTTCTTCTTTTTGTCGAAGTAACCGACAAAGTAGCAGGCTTGTCGGATCTCGTGGGAGATCATGGACCCTATAATCGGGTCGTCATGCTCCACCGATTTACAGACATGCTCCTTTTCTGTTACGTCTTCAAACGCACTATCAAACGCCTTTTCGGTGTGATCGTCCCGGACCAGTTTCGTAAATCGCTCTCGATAGTGCTTTCGGAGCTTATCGTTCAATTCCGGATAAACATCAATAATGAAGTTATCTTCGTTGTTTATAAAGTAAGAGGGCTTCGTTTTAAGAAAGCTGGGCGCAAGATGGGCTGGCATTAAACGGACGATATCTTCAATGTTGCCTAGTTCATAGGCCAGCCGAAATCTCAGCTTGCGTCCTTCGCTAGCATTCTTTGCAAAATGCTGGAATATAAAGTCAAACTTGGGCGAAGTATGAATGGCCTTAATTTGGCCTAGGTCGTCGAACGTTCGTCTTGAAAAGATCATTCCCTAGCTCCTGGTAAAAACATCGTCAACTGCCTTGACGACGTACCGACTATCCAAACTATGGATTTTCTCATCGGACAACATGTGCCTGGCGAACTGCTTGAACTTGTGATAAAACGCGGTCAGCAATAGCCGTTCGCCTAAAGATAGGACTACGGAAGGATCGACCGCAAATGGCGCACGATAGAATAAATCCAGCGCCGGAACCAGGCTTTCGGTAAGATCTTTGTTCTGAAGATGCAGTAAGGATTTGATTTTAAGGTTGAGCACTGCCGGATTAAACAACGGCGGTAGCGTATATCTATATTCGGCAACCGTATACCCTCGTGGGATATACGGCTCCAACAGATAGGATTGAGTGACCGGCGTACATTGAAGATTGGCCGGAATCTGCTCCTCGTCGAGGTCCAGCGTGGTATAAAACTTATACGCCAGCCTGGCGTTACCGCGGGAATGGGCTCCGACAAGGTAAGACAGGATGCTCGGAATCATGATCTCGTGGTTGCTGACCAGAAACGCCTTAAGGTTGTTCGCAGCTATTTTAATAGCCTCTTCGGCCTTTTTGCGTTTCTTGCCGCGCACCTTTAATACCGTTAGCAGAGTGGCGCACAAGACAGGGATATTTACGAGCGTATAGAGCTTACGCTCTAGAATATAGTCCAATATTCTGGCACACTCCTCCTTGGTTAGATATGCACAGACCTGGGTCGCCGCGAAAATAGGCGCGTTTTGGATTGCACGCGCCCGTAGTTCTGGCGATATGGTATGGATTTGCGTCTCCAGGAGCGCTTCAGGACAACGCTCCGCCGCGTCTTGTTTTTGTTCGTCCGTAAGCAGACCGTATGCGTAGAGCACGCCTGCTACGGGATAGTCATCATAGTGCTTTACCACCTCTTCTGGAGGTAGGTAAGGCAGCATTTCGGGGGTAAATTCTGTCGCGTTATCAATTCGATGCTCGATACGTTCGAGCATTAGGCTTTCCGACGTTTTAGACATTGCCACGACTCGTTCTCCTTCGTAAATGGGGGAATAGCTCATCAATGGTTATATATTGAACCCATTCGGGGATGCTCCAATGATCGGGTTTTGTAATCACGGCGATCACTTTCATCGTTTCGGGTTCATTCCCCCAAGGCGTCCAGCCGTCGGTAAATACGACCAGGTAATCCAACGGCTTGCCTCGATTCATTTCTTCGATCTGGGCAATCATTTTTCCGACGTCGGTACCGCCGGCGCCGATAAGAATCGGCTTTTGGCCTCGACAGAGCTTTTGAGTGTTGCTCACGTCCGTATCGCCGGAGTAAAACATGACTTCGTTGTACTCCCCCGAAGCCAGGAAGGAGTTCACGCATTGGATGCACATGCGCAATTCGGTCTCAAGTTCCATGCTACCTGAAGTATCGACGAGAATGCCGACGCGAACATGGTTTTTCGTAAATGGCGGCAATACGTAGCCATGTCGATATTGCTCAAGATATTGCCGACGACGGACTTTCGTGATATCAAGGTTCGAGCCACCGCTTTTATGCGCGGTACGATGGGCCTCCGTCAAGAGCTTAAGAAGATGTCCAATACCGGCAGTATGCCCGTACTCCTCAAGCTCTCGAAGCACGTTACCATGCGAAATCCCACGCTGCATATGCGCGATGGCTTCTTTTACGGTATCGATCATAGTAGCCAGCGTCGGTTCCGGTGGGGCATGGCTGTCCTTTTCGCCCGTTTCCCACGGCTGCTTCTGGCCATGAACGCAAGAACCGCTTTGATATGCTGGCAAACGATTGACTTCATCTTTGCTGGGTTGTGAAGATGAATCGGTTGGCGCAGACTGAGATTGACCTCGTGATTGAAGCTGTTGAACTAAGTTAGTCATCTGCTGAAGTTGTTGTTGCATGACCGGAGGCAGATCTTTAGACGTCAACAGCTCGGCATACTCCTCTGCTGTTAGATAGAGCGGGAGGCCGTAATGGTTAGGATCAATGAGGAATCGCTCTGCAAAATCGGCGTATAAGCTGCCCGGCATCTGACGCATAAAGCTGAAGATGGCCATTCGGGCTGCTACTGTCCAAACTGCCGGGGAGCATATGGTGAATTGCTCGTACCTTTTTGCATGCCGTAGGATTAGATGGAAGATATCCCGCGCAATCACGTACGGAAGCAACAAGATATCCTCATCGACGATCTGTCGGCTCACATAAAGTACCATTCGGTCCGAAATCGCGGCTGTACTTAATGCCGGGTGGTCTACGATAACCACTGGCATTTCGAGAATAAGCTCCTTAAGGTAAGGGAACTTTGTGGCTGCCTGCAGCTTGGCAACCGAAAGGTCTTCAAAATTGGTCATCTCGGTACTCCTTAGTTGCCCTTTGCAGCCCGAATCTTAGACGCCAGCGGCATCAGCCGAGATACGAGTTCCGGCGGAAGTTCGAGCTGAGGTTCTCGTTTCGTCAACAAATGGATCATAAGCGCCGAGAATTCGGCCTGACCATTGTTGTAGAGCTCGTTAATAATATTGAAGATTCCCCTTCGTTCGACCGGATCATTAAGATCCACGGCGATACAAGCGGAACTTACGATAATATAAATCTGGTCCAACCGGAAGCGTTTCAGAACCTCCATGCCGCGGGCGGCGTTTTGGATCAGTTCTTTTGAATCCGGTAGATCGAGCTTGCTAATATATTCGCAGAACGCCCCAGCAGCCGGCCTACCAACGCAGCCGCTTACAACGCGGAAGATGTTTTCCTGCGAAGCCATATTCACGGCCTTAACTGCTGCGAACGCTCGACGAGCCAAATCCCAACTCCGACGAGTGGGTACGGGACTATTCGTCAGCCCTTTGAGCTCCTTTTCCGAGAAGCTGACGAAGTTACGTGAAGTCTTTAGGAATGCATTGATATAGCTTCCGGTTTCCGGAAGATAGTTCGTCCAATTATTCGGCAGCACTGGAATATCAGGAATCTCAACATCGAAGCTCATATCTGCCGTGAGCATATGGTTCATCCAGAGATTGTCATCGGGCTGCCAGTCGAAGCAGCAGAGACGCGTAATAAATGGAATTGAGAAGAGGGACGCGCTGGTGCCGCTTTCGATCGGGTTCCCGGCAAGGACGAACCAGGTGTGATCCGGGATGGAATAGGCGCCAACTCGTCGATGAGACAGAATCGTCAGCATCCGAAGCTGATAAGATTCATCCAGCCCAGACGCCTCATCAAAGAAGATGATCGACGGCTCGGCGTTTGCCACCTTTACCCATTCGGGTGGCGTATATTTCATAACGCCGGCTTTGACGTCGATGTAAGGCAATCCCGTAACTTCGATAGGATCGCCTTGATGGACGATGGCGCAATAGCATTTGCGATTCAGCCGTTTTGCAACAAGCTCGATCGAAGTCGTCTTGCCGCTACCAGCCGGACCAGACAGATAAATGGGAACGCCAGACTGCATTACGACGAACGGGACCGAATCGAACATAACTCACTACTCCTCCAACGAAAGGACGACAAAATTCGACTGAGCCGCTTCGGGCGAATTCGACGGAACCTGCTTTACCATCCTAATGACGGTAAGACTATACGTCTTATCGTCGTGGCGGATTTGAATCGTATCGCCTATCTTGCGTAGCGTGGTAACCGTATGAAATGCATTAGGATCGTCCTTTCGATTATCGACGACATGGGCGCCTGGTAGGATAAGCTGTACGGATCGAGGTAGATGGAATATGAGCTTTACCCGTGATGGTGTGAATTGCCGCGTCGAAATGATGATTGGCGGCTTTTCCAGCGTCAGCTTTGTGTGCTGGTACAGCAGAAGCTCCATTTACAACCCTCCCAGAAGCTTGTGCGCTTCGACAACCCACTCGTTCATTTTCCGGTCAATGAACTTCTTCCATGCCAAAAGCCCTTTCGTCTGAGCCGAGTCCGGATTAATCTTTAGCAAAAGTCGCAATAGTCGTCGCTTTTTTCTCGGCAAGTAACAACCGTTTTTATCGACCATAAGACCAAGGAGTCGTTTTCTGCCTTGCGCTGCGTCCTGAAGTTTGATCTTGCATAACTCAAAATGCGGAGGCAGCCTTTTCAAGAGGTGCAATACACGGTCGACCATTTCCGGCTTGTCGAATGAGAAACACAAATCATCCGCATAACGCGTATAAATAACGTCGTTATGTCCGCACCATTCTAAGATATCAATATCATATTGATAGAAGGCAAAGTTGGATAATATAGGGCTTGTTGGAAAACCTTGGGGCAACCGCCCGACTGGCTTCGCCTGGGCATCGAAAGGCCATACAAACTGATCACGGACAAAATCGAACGCCAGTGCGGAAAAATTGCATTTTCTTTTTAGATTCCGATGTCGGCCCACATTACGCATATAGGCTGATTCGGCATCCAGCAAGTAACAGTTATGAAAGAAATCAACGATATCGACGGACAGCGTAAAACGCTTACCGCAATGCGGCAATACTGCGTCAACAACGTTACCGCCTCGTCGAAAACCGAATACGGGCCACGGTTGGACCGTTGTATCCCGCCAGTCGTATCGGTTGACAATAAACCAATGATAATTCGACGTAAGAAGCCTGGCAATCTTCCGCAAGATTTTCCTCTGCTTCTTGTCGGGAACAAAAATCAGCCGAACTCGTCCATCCGGCTTTTTGATCTCTTTCCGATAGACCTTGCCTGGCGGCAGTTTAAAATATTTCAGTCGACAATTTAGGTCTCGGGCGATAACCACCCGCTCGCCAAGCTCATAAACTTTGCCCATCACTCACCTCCCGAAGGCAACAAAAATCGATAAAAAAAGGGACAAGACGGCCGTTGTCGGCGGCTGGACGAAGAGGCGCATGGAACGTGCGTCGGGAAAGTTAACGGAAGCACGTGACATGCGACGTTCGCCAGTCGAGCCCAAGGGCCAACTTTCAACCCCCAATAGAGAAAGCCGAATACGACCCCCTATCAGAGGCAACGCACAACGGCCGTCTTGTCCGCGCTTTATCCTATCTTGCACGCAGAGCGTGGACAGGACGGCTGCTGTCGTGAAGCAAATGGTTGTGGTCGATTGGCGGAACGCAATCGCCACTTACTTTTTGCTGAATCTAATCTTTCGTTAAGCTCTAAAACAGATTGGCGAATGGTCCGTCCATTCAGAGGACACGTACAGGCAGCCGTCTTGTCTATGCGTATTTTCTAATCGAAACAGAAAAAATACAAGACGGCCGTTGTCGGCGGCTGGCGAGGTGTCGAATGGAACGTGCTAAACATGGAATGCGAAAGCATGGAATGTTTCACGTGTAATGAGCACACATCGCCAGACAAAGCCCGAAGGCCAACTTTAGCCTCCAATAGGGAATCCGAGTACGGTCCCTATCAGAGGCAGCGCACAACGGCCGTCGTGTATTTTTTCTGTTTCGATTAGAAAATACGCATAAAACAGGAAAAAAAGAACAAGACGGCCGTTGTCGGCGGCTGTACGAAGAGGCGCAAGGAACGTGCGTCCAAAGGGAGCACGTGACATAGCGCCTTCGCCAGTCGAGCCCAAGGGCCGACTTTTAAACCTCCAATAGAGAAAGCCGAATACGACCCCCCTATCAGAGGTAGCGCACAACGGCCGTCTTGTCCGCGCATTTTCGCATAAACAGGAAAAAAGAACAAGACGGCCGTTGTCGGCGGCGGGTCGAATGGGCCACATGAAATGGGCGCCGTTCGACACGCAGGCCCAAAAAAAGGCCCCTGCTTTTTTAACCTCCAATAGAGAAGGTCGAATACGACCCCCCTATCAGAGGTAGCGCACAACGGCCGTCTTGTCCGGTAGCATTTTTGATTCCGGAATCAAATTTTTGCATAGCTAAAAAACGGCAGCCGTCCGGATCGGAGGGGACAATCCGGACGACTGCCAGAAAAACTTAATTTTGCTGGATCGCTCTCTCCAGCGTTCCGTCCAGCCACCAGGGCAAAACCTCCTTGTAATGGCCGGCTAAACTCTGCCGCCAATTCTCCAAAAGCGGCAGGTGAACCGCGGTAGAGAGCAGCCCGATGGTTCCCGGGGTCTGCAGGGCCTTGTCGAAGGCCTCGAGCGCATCAACGTATCGATTCACTGCATCCCCGAGTTCTGCGGAAGCCGGCTCGTTCCAGCTCGCATCTTGCGCTTCGGAAAGAGCCTCCAGAACGAAGAGGGCTTCCATTCGGGCTTCTAATAACTCGGCGCCCATTGTTTCGGCCAATTCCGGTTCGGCGTGGACCCACCGGACACCCAATTGTTCCGCGCGCTCGATCCATTGTCGAAGGAAAGTTTCTCCTATCTCCGCCGCGGCGATGGCTACCTGCGGATGTAAGGTGCCATCTATGTCCACGGGGACAAGGACCCCAAACGCCCGGCATCGACCCAGCGCCACCGCTAGTTGGTACGCCGCCCGTTTGGCCTCTTCGGAAACCGCTTTCGGTTCCCGGGTCTCGAACTCTTCTAGGGAGGCCGCTTCGAGGGCCTCCTGGAGTTCCTCAACATTGGTTGCTGGGCTGAACGCCCAGCGGATGACATCGTCCCAACTTGCCCAATCCATCATAACATCTCCACTAAAAAAAGAGCCTCCCGCCGATCACCAACTGACGACCAGCCAGGCGGGAATAGCTGGTCGTCAGTCCTAAAAAAGCAGGCCGGGTGGGAGTCGAACCCACTTCGACGGGCTCAAAACCCGCCTCAACGTCCGGTCCGGCCCATTAATAAAAAAATTGGGATGGCCAAATTAACTTGGCCATCCCAATATTAAATGCCGCAATTTTCGCTAATTTATCGTTAGTTTTTAGCCTCAAACAGCTCTTCGACGTTTTTAACGCTCCATATACCCCGTTTATTACGTTTTGCCTCGTCCTCTTCCGCTCGCCATAGTTTACCCGTGCATCGGGCCAATCCGTCTTTGACAAGCTGCTGTTGGACGCACTGGCCGTACTCATTCCAAACGATGCCGCTGTTGTCAGGATCGCCCTTCATCTGCTTTACAAAGATACGTTGCCCGGCAACTAACCGATTTAATGTCTGACGAGCTTCGGATCCAAATGGAGCGTCCTCTAAAGGCGTCTCTACGCCGCTGAGATAGACACGACTTCGCGCAAGAATACGCGCTTTTATAATGATTGTTCTGCCGTTCAGAGCCCTTATTGCATCCGCATAATATTCCTTGGCAACAGCATTGTCACCCCCACCCGGTCCGCAGCTTGTTGTCAGAAGGATTACGACAATAAATAAAGCCGACGCCACGATAAAACCGAGAGTGAATTCGGGATGCTTCTCGACCATGTATTTCGCTCCTTGATAAATATAGTTCGCAATAAGAGCGATTACGCCAAATACTATCCTAAGGATAGCAAGCATTATCTTAAGGATCGATTCGACGATAGTCATGTTGATTTTGCCCTTCTTCTTGTATTTTTAGTCGGAGACGCCTTGGCACTGAGCGTGTAGACGGGCACAAACGTAGGATTGCCGAGAATATTTGCCGCGCGACGAAACCCGATTTTTATAAGGCCTCTCGCGTGTAGCTCCCGTATCCTTCGTAGAGCAGTCGCTTCGGAAACGCCAAGCTTGTTGGCTAATTCTTTGGTCGTAATACCATCTTGGGACTGCTCAATACGCTTAATCTCACGAAGTAACTCGTCGACGGTGATTTGACTTCTTGACATAGACTAACTCCGGTTCTGCATGTTGAATGTTTTTGATAAACGCCTGAGTAAACAGGGTATTTTTATGCCATCTTATCACAATACCCCCTATCTGGGGAAGAGCCGGTCTTGCACCAGGCATTTTGTAGGCAAACGGTGTTTTTAGTTGCCATCCTGGCGTGGTGACAACCGTCGTCAACCCAGAAGCCGTATAACACCGTACTTCCATGTGGCGGTGCCGATGGCTTCGCACAATCATATCAGGATGTCGTGATCCCCATCGCGTACACTCAACGAAGGACTCCGATAGCTCCTTCATCAGGGCCGTGCTTTCATAGTGCATCGACCCGGACACAGAAATGTGATGGGCAAAATGAGCCAGCCCTCCGCCTATTTCTAAAAGAAGGTCGTACCGGGATGATTTGCCGTCTCTAGCCTTTATTGCCCCCAACTCTTTCGCCAAAAGCTCCTCATATTCGGCGCTAGGGCCGGCATGAGCCTCCGTGCCACGAATGAAGAACAATCGATGATCACAACGCTCGGCAACTTCGGATAGAATCAGGTGCGCAATTTTGATCTGATCGGCCAAATTATGCGTAATTTGCGTTACGGATCGATGATGAACCCCGTCGATAACATCGCCATTAACGACGACACAATACGGTTCATTTCCTGTAACAAACGGAACCCATTCATCCCAAAATTCGCGCCACCATTTCCACAATTTTTGCTGAAGTTCGGAGGGAGTGTAAAAGCCCCCTTCGTCAAGAAGAATGCTCTTCTCGTGGCACAAGCCCAATTGACAGCCACAATGAAGATCGGATACGACGACGCAGGCTTCTACGACTTTATGCTTGGCTGTTCGTTTTGGCGCTTTCGGTCGAGTTCTCGTGTGGCGACTCATATGTCGACTTTACTGGAGCACGGATATTGACGACAAAAGCGTTCCGAAGAAGTATGGACGCAATACCGTAACACGCCACAACAAACGACGTAATCATAGGAGACGCAGGGAAGAAATCGGCAAGTACCGTGACAGCAGCAATAGCCAGAAGAATAATGCCGTTAATCACATACTTGTTGCGCCAAAAGGGCCCTTCGTCTTCTTTCTTGGCTTGATACCACCCATGCCGCCAGGCCCAGTAGTTTTCTGTACCAAACTTATAAGGGTTATCTTCCTCTCCGATTTTCTCACGATAGGCGAAGAAACCTTCCATGAAGGGCGTTGAAGTACTTAAGACCTTATGAAGCTTTTCGGCGTTTACGTACTCGAACTTCTTTATTTCCATTTTCACTATCCTTCGCGCTAAACGTCGTAACGCGGATCGCCCACGCATCTACACCATACCGGGTTTTGAAATAGGACTCAGGAACATAGCACATACCGTTATTGCCCCATTTTTCACCCCATGAATTCTGTGTTTCAACCCACCATTTACCGTTGTGTTTTTTCAACCCAACCCCTAATAGCGCATGAAGGCCAACAACATTGGTTACACTTTCTGGAACGAAGCCATCCTTTGATACGTTTTCGACAAAACCTTTGGTTACAGGAATACCATACGACACAGCAAATCCAGATAGAATAGCCGAGCAAATCTCATCAAAGTTGGTGCAATCGTAGCTTTCGGTAATTCGGTATTTCTTTGCCTCTTCTTTCCAGTTCCTGGGCCATCGACTAGGCCGCCATTCATAATGGGGAATTAATCTGACCGGGCAGCAACCTACTTTTGTAAGTGCTGTGATTGATCGGTCTAACGTGGAACCACCATCAACCCCGCCGTTGATCTGCCCGTAAAGACTACCAATGGAAAGCTCAACGTCTTTCAGTCCAGTCTGTAGCCTACAAAGCATTACCGAAGCTACGCCAGAGGCGGCAACACAGCTTCCTTGTCCGTCTTGGTCGAGAATTCTTGGAATATAGTGCGATAACGTGAAGTCTTGCCATTGATCCCTCGGAATCACAGGCATGACTTCGGAGTAGATCGGACTGACGTCACCGTACGCTACCGTACGGGGTAGCAACCCAAAATGAAAACCTTTGTAGCTATCGGCCATGATTGGAATCCCTTTGCGGAATTAGAAATTAATAAAATATCTGCTAGGACAGGTTCCAGACGGACATGTAGTAGGCCATGAAACGCCTGACGGGCTTTGAGGAATGGTCCACTTGACGCCGCTTTCCTGTTTCTTTGGAGGCGGCGACGTCTCTTGCAACCATCGTTTCACTTCGTCATAGTTATCCTTCCCGCAATTGGTCAATTCTCGCAATAGCCCGTCTGCAGTTGCAGGAAGCGGAAATTCTCGCAGTCGCTTTCCTTTTTCGGAAATCACGAAGACATAAGGAATTCCTTTCTGGACGGCCAGCTTAATCCAATCAACATATTCCTTAGGCGGCGCATTGTCAGGAGTAACGATGTCCTTATCTAATTTATAGAATCCCCAGCCTTTGGACTTGACGTATCTATCGACATCTTGCGAGAAAATGACGGATGCGATCTGAGGGGTACGCTTGCTGCTTTCTTCGACGATCAGAACGCCCCAGACTTTTTCCGCAACAGGTTCGGGCTTGGGTTCGGGTTTAGGCTCAGGTTTCGGTTCGGGCTTGGGTTCGGGTTTAGGCTCAGGTTTCGGTTCGGGCTTGGGTTCGGGTTTAGGCGCAGGTTTCGGTTCGGGCTTGGGCTCGGGCTCTGGTTTCGGTTCTGGCTTGGGTTCAGGCTTAGGTTCGGGGCCGGGCGGTACACCTACTTCAATAGGCCATTCGGCATAGCCTACTAGCTTTCCCGTATTGACGGTGATCCAAAGGAGATATTTGGCAGGTTTGGTCGAGGAAAAGAAGACAAACGGTTTCGAATCCCATGAAATGGCCGGTACGAGTTTGACTTCATCTCGAGGCCAGACATAAACCTTGGCACTGTTAACGACTTCCAACGGCAAGCCTGAAATCGAAATCGTCGCAAGTTCCCCATAAGAAATGTTCGTTGGGCCGTTGAAGGAAATATCGAGTTCGTCGGGCGGTCGTGGAGGCATAGGTGGGTTGTCCTTTCCGCAGCCAACAATAGAGAGTAAAAGGACCGAAAAACCGACAAGATATCGCATGACTACTTCTCCAAAAGAGGGGTGTCGTTACTTCTTTTCAATTATAATCCGGTCCTGGTACGATGCTCAAGTTATAACTGTCTTTAGAATTCCAGCAAGCATCCCGCTTTGCTGAAGCTTTTCGCGAAATTCCGGGCTGAGAGCTAGAATTGCCCCGGCAAGAGTGCCTATCTTATGGCCTATTATAGCACCAAGACCGGCTTTTAGGGCAGTATATGCTATTTCTCCTGGGGTTACGGAGTTTCTACCGGCCGCTAAAGCAGTCGCATAGACAGGTGCGGCGACAACGGCTTTTTCAATTTCGGTAAGATAAGGGTCTCGCAGAACAACATCCCGCCAATGGGGCTCATTGACGATATAAATGGGCGCGATATCGACGGGCTCCTTGGTTCTTTGGTCAATAGGCGTAAGAGGAGGATACTGAATCGTAAGCTCTTGAGCGACACGTTCCATCCCATCGGCTGCTGCTTTTGACTCCACCGCCTTTTCTGGCCACGGCTCAAAAAAACCTTTCCAATCACCGCCGCTCATGCGTCGCGAAATCCCGACCGATAGTCCAGGAAGGGCCCCTAAAATTGCGCCTAAAATTGCAGCGCGCGTAACTAATTTTTTCGTATTGACAATTTTCTTTTTGCCTTCAAAGAGATTCAGAAGCGTGCCTATGCCCAAAGCCGTAAGCGCCGAAATGGTACCGGAGAGCACGCCGCCGGCAAGACTCATCGAAAGCGGAGTCGGTCCACCAATAGGTTGCGTCATCAATTCCATCGCATCATAAACCCATCCTACCGGCGACCAGCTTGTACCGGCTATTTTGATGATTCCTTTATCCGTTTCGATATATAATTGACCGTTCTTCCAGGCCTCAACAGCCTTGTCTTTATATTTATCAACCAATTCCTTAATCTCATCGAAGACATTCAGCCATTTGCCGCGGTGCTCCGGATCGTCAATAATGTTTAAATATGCCACCTTTACGCCTCTCGGCGGAGTAGCTGGCGGCACGGCAACTTGCGGTTTATCTTCGTCAATGGCAATAAAGACAGGCGCACGAAGTGCTCCTGAGGGGAACTGACCTTGCGCTTTTATTCTTGCAACCCGTCCAATATAGTTCTCCGGATTCCGGAAAAGTTCTTCGCGAAATTCATCACTAAACCCTGTTCCGACGTAACCAACGATAGGCCCATCTGGCTCGAAGGAATAGTAAAAACCGCCGGCAGCTTTGTTCCGATACTTCCCTTCGCCAGGAAAGATACCTCGGATATAAACGTTAAATTCCGTAACCAATTTAGCTTTAAGCGGTTCTTTTCCGGCAGGACGGAGAATAACCCCCTCTTCAGTTCTTGGGTTCTCGCCTTTGAGAATGCTATTCCAGAGCTTTCGAGCCGCATCAGGCGTGGTCGCGGTTTGAACAATATCGAAGGTGTCTCGAGGAAGATGCGGCAATACTTTTTCTTGTAAAAGCTTGAGTCGCTCCTGATAGTCCTTATCGGTTACTGGCTTCCCCCCCAATCGGACTATATCGAATAACGATACTTTGAGTTTTGTATCGGTCTGTAGCTGTTTGATAAGGCTTTTGGCGATGGCAGAGTTTAGAAATGAACCTAATTCCTGGGGCGCCGTGGCTTTGCCTTCGCGTTCCGCCCGGATTTCGCCACCCAGAATCGAATCCCTGATTTCCGGTGGCAGCTGTATCTTAGGTCTTCCACCGAAAATGCGCTCGGTATGTACGATTGGACGGCCGGTAACGGATTTCCTGACGCTATAGACCTCAACCGTATCCTTCAGCAGCCGAACGATCCCGTGCGCGCCGTCGATCTTTTCCTGCAGCGTATCCCCGTTTTTCATTTTGTCGATAAATTTATCGACTTCCTCGGTATCTACGTATTTCATCCGAGGTTTTGTGTAATCGGGATACTCAGACGGCGTATTATTAATAAGATACCACCGACGGGGGTCTCGTTTATCCCTTACAAGCGTAAACCTAGAAGGGAGGCGTTCCTCCGCAGTCGTAAAGCTAATCGAGTCCGGGGTAACATTCGTAACAAGAACGGATGTCTCGAGGACTTTTCTTACATCTCCAGCGCCATATCCTGCGTCGATTGGCCCGACATAGTCTTTGTAATCATAATCATGAAGAGGTTGCTGGACGGCGAGTATTTTATCACTGATATCGGGCAGAAACTTTCGGGATGACCAGGAAAAAAGACCCAGCTCCGGTGTTCCGAGACGAATATCGTAGTGCTTTCCGGCCCGCTTGGCATGATGCTCTTGAATGACAAGAGTCGCAAACTGGCCAGGCTTTAGCGCCGTATAGTCGCCAAACCGGTATCTGTCTTGAATGCCTGGTGCGAAGGCCATAATTTTGATTCCGGAATCAAATTTTTTTGTCCTTGTCGCTGTTTCTTACGCTATAGGCTGTCCTAACGGCCGAGGCCCCGCCCCGCTTGGCGGTTTAGGCGGCCATTCGGTAAATGTTCCCGCCACTGCATTAACGATAGGTACACCTAGTCCACCGGTTGTTCCATATCCCTGACGGCCGAATTGACCAAACAACTGGCCTGCTGGTCCTCCGGTTAGATGACCAAGTCCCGAAGCCGCCGGAGCTCCGGGCGGCGGTATTTCCGCAGGCGGCATTTCTAGTTCTACCGGAGCGTAATCGTAGAGTCCGCCTATAACGCGCAAGAGTGCTTGGAACCAATCTTTTGGGGGGTTCTGCGCTATGTCTTTAATAGTACTAACCGCTCTTACTGCTAAGTCGTTTCGTCCTAGTATCAAGGATTCAGGACGTCGGAGATTCTCTTCGGTAAGTTGCTGTATCTTATCGAACAACGTCGGATCATACCGTCCTAATATTTGTCGTGCTTCGGGCAAAGTATAGCCAACAAGAGCCGCAAAATTTGCCATCGCTGCCTCATGGGCAAGTCCTGGGGAAACCCCTCCACGACGGAGCGCGGCCTCGAGCCAACTCATATTTCGATTAAACTCCATCCACTGAGCGCCTCGCAGGGCGTGCTGCAGTCGAGGATCATTAAAATAGGGCTTATAGATATTGGGACTCTGGAGCATGACGACGGCATCCGCCGGGCGAACGCCACTTCGAACAAGGGCGCTATATACCTGATTCGAATTGAAAACGGGAACGGGCCGGCCGCTTAAAATCTGCGAAGCCATTCGCCCGGCTATCGACGCTGGACTTACAAATCCGTTCTGAAGGGCGTATACTAAGGTGCCGTACCATCGTCCTCCCATAGAGTTGATGGCTTTTACAATACGCTCGGCATCTTTCTTCAGCGCTTCTTCCGTAGAAAGTTCACCCGGTCCTTTAGGAGCAAAAGTAGCTTTAAGCCGAGCGATTGTATGCCGTAGTCGTTCAATTTGCTCGGCCGGGGTCCCGCCAATCTTTTCGGGAGCGAGCATAGCAAGAAAAGAATTATAAGCCGTTACGGCGTCGCTAATATCGATATTTGATTTGCCAAGGCTCTGCAGCAGAAGCCCTGTTCTTACAACTGCCGGGGCGTGTCGATTAATGGCAGAAATAATCTCGTTATAGGATTCGTTAAAGGGAACCAATCCCAACGTGATTAAATGATAGACCATCTCGCCGAACGCGCCGGCCGGCATCCCGCCCGTTAGAGCAATAAACCTATTATCACGTAAATTGGCGTTCGCGTAGAATTTATCGATGATCCATTCGCCAACTTCTTGAAACAGGGGCTTCCCGTTGGGTCCTACGCGACTAAGAGTAGGATCAAATTTTTGGAACCCTGCACCAAGATAGGAATATAGCTGCGAAAAACTGCCGGTCGGCGCGAGCACATAGTCCGTTATCTCTGGCGCGAACCAGTTGACGTATCTAGCAACTTCGTAAATTAGTTGTCGATTTTTTTCGGGAACCTGCTCTATGGAAGGAAATCCGAACCAGCGCGCCACGGTATTGACGATTTTGTCGACTTCTTTCTGCTCCAGTGGAACTATGTCGCCTCGTGCTTTTATCTGTTGTCTAAAGGCCTGTAAACTACGTTTTGCCGCCTCGCTTCTAGGGACAAGGCCGGCGCTCGCGGCATACATAAACAGGAACATTTTAAGGATGCTGAGCGCCTGCTCCAGCATCCCAGGGCCTTCTTCGACCTGCTGCTGTTGTTGCACGACCGGTTGTTGCGGTTTCGGCTTTTCGGGCATTTTTCGACGTCCAATGCCAGGAAGCAGTCGAGCAAACCCGCACGCTCAAGGAGGGAATGAAAATCACGAGAAAATATATCGAATGATTCCCTGTATGATACTAAAAATATTATGTCCGTTCGTAGCAGCACCTACGACCAATCCACCTACGGCTCCGGCAATGAGATGTTGGAGAAAACCATACTGTCGTTCTCGACAAGTTGTCTGACACTCCTTGAGCTGTCGATGGACGTATTCCTCCAAGGACTTTGATAGATCCCTTGTTGTAGCAATAAGTTCTTCCCTGAGCTTTGCATTTTCATCCTTAAACTCAATCATTGCCTTGGCAACGGTGGATTCAATAACGGCAGTTACCCATTCACGATCCTGAAGTGTTAACGGTGTCATCACTGATGTCCTTTGTAAACTTGACTAATTTGGTTCGGATTCGCGAATTGACGATGTAATCTTCATATTCGATTTCATAACCGGGCTGAAGTTCGGTAAAAGGAATATCGCCGACGTAGGATTTGACATGGAAAAAGACATCTGCACCCCCACCATTGGGTACGATGAAACCATACCCTTTGTCGTGGAAAATCTTCTTTATTTTTCCTTTCTTAAACATGATGTACCTCTCCGACTAATCGACCTTTAGGAGTGATTTCATGTGACTAACCAAAGCCAAAATGATTGCCTCTGCACGATCTTCCGACTCGACACACTTCTTTAACGCGTCAAATACAATATCCGGCACGCCCGCAATCGTACACAGACGATCTTGGACTGTAAGCTCAGTCCAAAAATCCAATACACGACTTCCGCCTAACGTACTGTAGTCGAACTTATCAAGCTTTAGGGCAGACGAAACAATAACTGCAATTTCCGTAGGCGTTTCTGGGAGTTCGCCCCTATAAATTAATTCTAACATTCTTTCCAAAGGAATATGACGTAGCTGATTAAGCCCATACGTGGCAACAAAATATATAAGAGACGTCGCGACGTCGTCTGTGGACGGCGAACCGACGTCAAGACGACGTAATAAGTCATCTGCCGATTCGGACAAAACCTTATCCGGGTCGGCAGCAAAGTCTGCGATCTTAGTGTTTAATACGTCGATAAAGGTCATATTGAATCACTTCTTAGGTAACAACTCCCTCAGCAATAAAACAACTTCGCCGGTCCGTGCAGGCCCCGCGTTTAGTAGTTGGGCAAAGTCCGACCCACGAGCCAGTTCCTCGTCGGCCGCCGCGATAGCGTGTTCTTTATATGCTTTCCCAGTTCTATCAACGTAGCCTCGGGCGAATGCTGCAACTGGATACAACAATAACGTGTAGCGATGGAATAGAGGAGCAGCGGCAATCGCGTCTCTAGCCTGGAAACAGGCAACCATCCATTTTGGTTGTGGCACCCACCGATATGCCATTTGTTTGGCAAGTGCGCCAAGTGACATATCCATAGGCGTAAATGCAGCCGTAACTTGCGCATCTTTGGTCGCTGCCGCATATGCAAAATAGAAGGGCTCCTCCAACTGGTCAACCTGGTCCCGCAACGATTCGTCGAGTATTTGAGCGTTGCCAGTAGCACGGTATTGTTGTCTCTGCCATTCCTTATCGAGTTGCAACTGGCGCGCTTGTACAGCAATAAATGGGCTATATCTATACACGTTGTTAAAAATTTGTTTTCGATCGTTTTCCGAAGGCGAAAGAGCAAGTTGCGTTGCAACCCATTCTGCGTTAAAGATTCGGCTGTAAACTAAATGCCTAATAGTTGGATTGCGCAGGGCCTGCAGCGTACTTGCACCTTGCTCAGTCGCTTCCGATAGGCTACCGCCTAGGTCCCTAATTAAGCGCTGAGCGATGTCGTCAGCTTTACGGACCATTTCGAGATGAGGATTCTGAAGCTGTTCTGCCTGCAGTTGATTTATACCACGGTTTAGATACCATTCAAGTAAGACACTAAATTTGGCAGCATCGTTAAAAAACGTGGCTCGATCCGCGTCCGTCTTTAACGCTTCGGCATCGAAGCTAAACCATATCCTACCACGTTCATCCGATGCAACGTTCATATACGACAAAAGTCGAAATGTATACTTGGCAAGTTCAGCTTCCGAAAGCGTCAAGCTGCGGATTTCGTTTTCTATCGGTGTGGACGTCTGGCCGGGACGGAAGATATCTGCTAAAATCTCCGATCCCGGATACCTAGCCATCATCAATTTCGGCAAGACGTGATATTTAAGACCACGGCCGCTTGCGGCTACCTGCATGTCGCCAACAAACTGGTTTGCGACCCTTAGATCCGGCTCTTGCAACTTCTCCCAATTAGACGCCAATAGAGAAGCCCCTCGTTTTACCCTTGCATCGTATGCTGGGTCGTTCGGCTGCATTTTTGCATATTGATCTTTATACTTCTCTATGATCCCATGAAGGACCTCTCTTTCTTCGACACGATCAGCATAGATGTGTGTCACCGGTGCAAAATCGGTATTCGGAAATAGTAACGGTGTCGTTAATGTTAGAACGGTCATGCTTTCGGCGGATATACGGTACGTTGGACTCATCTCGTGTCGTACCTTATGAACACGTTCGGGTATGCGGTCACTCGCTTCGGACAGAACATCATTATATTGAGGATCATCAGGCCACACCCCAAGCGCCCCCGCGGCGACTTTCGTACTAAAGAACGAGCGCATAAGCGGATTGCGCATCATGTGCGGGATATCATAGCTAGCATCCCAAAATGTCGACATGCGACCGTCGGGGCCTATAATCGGAGTACGACAAGCGAAATGGGTGAGCGTATTATTTAATGTCAGTACGCGATAATCGGGATCGTCGACAAGGGTCTTCCAAGCGCTTATGACCCCCGTGGTAGTGTCCTTAAAAATGTCCGGCAAGATAATCGGCCACACGATATTCGATGCGACATAGCCACTAACGCGTCCAAGTCGGTGTGCGCCATGCTGAAGTAGCCGCAGCGCATGACGAGCATTCGCCGCAACTCCACGAACGGCTCCCGCAGAAGGATGCGGAATCCATGAAAGCAGTTGCAGAGCTAGAAGCCCTGCGCCAGCGTACGCTGACATGGTACCGATGTGGAACGACTCATGTAGCGGAGGCCATGTAATCGGTTGCCATATCAACGGTACAATAGCAGACGTGTAATGTTCTGGACGATCTCTCCCGGGCGTCCCGTATGCGGCCATTGCACCCAAGGTATATTCGGGTACCTCACCGAAAAAAGCATACGACCCAGCATCTAGCGGAGTTGGAATAGCCTTCAGTTTCTCGTTGACCCGCGAAATAAATCGAGACGCGGAACCGTGACGCGGATGACCTTGTACGTATCTGTACTGATCGATAGTTCGGTTCAGTCCGTCAAACAATGCGATGGGACTGTTAGACGGGTCAAGAGGGCGGCGGCTAAACAATGCAACGAGAATGTTAGACGCGTCAAGAGAGCCGCGCTCTGCGGTTCTAAGATTCATACGATAAAACATATTATCTTGCCCGGTCAATAGCTTGAGATACTCCTCCATAGCCCTAGGAAAATCCTTAAAACGAAAGAGGTCGACATGACTTAGCGATTCATCCATTACCGCATCGTCGTAACGCCGATTAAGATATAGTACTAAACTGTTTTGCGGCTCCCGCGCAGGTATAGTCCAGTCACCTCCGTGACCACTTATATTCAGGAGCTCATGCGGCGGCCGATTACTAGCGAATGGCTCGCTAGCAAGTGGTTGAACACGCAAAGGACCAGCCGGAGGGAGCCTTAGCAAAGACTCAAATTCGTACCGAGGACCAAAAAGAGTGGCACCGGCGGACTCCGCACGACCAAAACGATTCCAAGATCCCTCCGGCGTAGACGTCTTGCCGGGGGAATATGGCCACTGAGGATTAAACAAATTATTAATGCTAGACTGCCTAGGATCAGCGGCGCGGAGAGTCAACTGCGGCCCCGTAAAAGGACCATTAGTTCCCTGTCGTATAGAATCATCGGGGCGAGGCAACTGCATAGAATCGTTGCCATGGAGGTTCGGCGGCAACACAAGCGGTTGTATCTGCTGCGCCGTTTTCGTCATTAAAAGGTCGAGCAACCATCTTATTGCCTCGTAGCTAAGACCCATTATTTCGACCCTTTTCTATCCGTACTCAAGCGGCGAAGCGCTTGAAGTAAATTCGCTGGCGTAGCACGCTCGTCTTGATCATCCGACCCATCCTCTTTTTTCGGCACATTGACTATTACATGTGGCTGCTCGTCGTAAACATTCTCGTTTAACACATCGACCGGTTTTAAGTCATCAACGTCAATCGACTCTTGAGTCAATGCTAGTTCGGACTTAAGTTGCATGAAACAGCGTAGAATATCCTTCCGCTCCGCCTCCTCATCTTCATATAGTCGCTCATAAAGAGACGGAACGCCGGGGATCACGAGAGATTGCGGATCCTTTGGAAGCTCGTGAATCCAAAAGATTTCCATAAATTTGATTCCGGAATCAAATTTCTAGCGCGGCATCATCGTCTGTCTTGCCCGTCGCGTCATTTCACGGTCCATTTCCTCGACTTTTGCTTTAACAAGGGCATGGACAGTAGGATTCTTCACCCGAAGCCGTCTCAGTTCGCTAATACGCTGACCAAGCGGCATCTGCATAAGCTGCTGAGCAAACGTTGTAGCGACCTGTTCCAAATCTTGGACGGTCATGGTCGATTGACGCATAGTCAGCTGTGCCAGCACTTGATCCGTAGGCGACACTGGGCCAGGCATCGGCATCGGACCTTGAGGAGCACCTCCGCCGCCACCCTGCTGTGGAGGCATGCCTCCCCCCATTACCGCGGGAGGAGGACCACCAATAACTGCGCCCTGCGCGGCTTGCTCTCCGGCCCCTGCAGGCAAGCTTAGCAATTGACGCATAGCTTGGCTCTTTTCGATATCCTCCTTGCTCTTTTCGAGCAGTGTCGTGAGCTGTTTCTCCTCCGTAAGAGCCTGCTGCGTCTCTTCGAGGAAATCTTCGATGCCGAGCGCTTTGAGGGCGGTTTGCTTGGAGACCAGCCCAGCTTGCATAAGCTGTATCTTGGCCAGCTGTTTATTGATGTCATCACTAATGGACGGCTTAACCAGCTTGACCTGGACTCGGTCCCAATCTAAGAGGGCAGCAATCTTATCTGCAACCCATTGCAAGAACCGGTTAAAGATATGAATAATGTAAGACCAGTTCGCCTCAAACAGTCGTAATGCTGCTGGGGCGGCTTGAACTGACAACGAGCCTCGATAAAGCTCCATCGGGATGCCGACAGATTCTAAAAGCTCGGCACGCACATAATCCAACAGCTGAACCGGGGCTAAATGACTAGCTTCTGCTCCCACAAATTGATATTGAACCGGAAACGGAAAGATAGCCCAACTAGTCGGATCGTATCTACGGGCTTGAACGGCAAAATGAAGCTGTTGCGAAATAATGCCCGCATCCCCCGCCATTAGCGAATCCCCTAATGCCCCTCCCCTCGTTGCGGGGGTAAGAATCCGTAGCGGAATGATGTAGTCAAGCGCAACAGCTTCGTTATGTCTATGGAACAGTGCGACAAGCCACGCCTGCCTGAAATGCGCCAAAACGGGACTTATACCCCATCCGCGGAGGATATGCCCCGCCAAAGTAGGTACTTTGGCGTGGAAAATCTCCGAAGGATAGAACCGGATATTCTGATTCCGCGTAGCCGCTAGCAAAACTTCATCCGGTGCATTGGCGATGGTAAGAGGAGAGCCTTTCGCGACTTCGGTTCTAAAGTAGGCTGGAATACGCCAAATATGTCGTGTTGCGCCGGAGAAGGGATCGAATTCGATTTCGATCTCAAATGGCGACCAACGCTTTATAACGAGCTTTTCGGCAGTTAAATTACGTCGCGAAATGACGTGCCATTTGACATTCCTTTTGCAGGCAGGGCATGTTGCGAAAAGCTCGCCGTCGGTCCATCGTGCTTTGTTGTTATCTTTATTGTCGAAAAGACGAAGAACGGTTGTCTCAAACGAGCATTCCTTATTGGTACACCTGGCAAACTTCTCGAACGGAGCGATGACGCTAACAAAAGAGTTGCCATACGTGAAATAGTCCAGACCGAACGACTTTAAATGGCCATAAATGCCTAAGACGTTCTCAAGGAGGTCTTTATAGCTCCGTTTTCCTTCTCGATCGGTGCCGGTAACCTCGATTTCAGTAATAAAGTAGGAAATGATTCGTTCAATCGCCGATCTATAGACCGGCTGCGTCGTTACGAGAAACTCACACCAACGCAGAGCATCCCATAGCGTCGCAGGAAGCTGGGTGCTAGCATAATCAAACCAAGGCGCTGGAAATGGTTGAAAGCGGGCACGATAAGTATAGGCGTCTCCAAACGGCCCAGCACCGGTTGTCTGGAATGGGTTATCAATCATGACGGCCTGCCTGGAAATCGTTCGTCAAGAATCTTAAAGATTTGGAATTTGAACCCGTTAAATTCAAAAGCGGTATACTCGGCAGTTGTCGTTACGAGAACGCTGTCGAGCCCGTCCACATGAATGCCGATGGTCGACTCGTTTGAAGAGACAAAATCAAGCATCTCTTCGCCTCTATCGGCCAATGACTTAATGAGAATGATGAATCGCTTGTTCTCGGTAATGATGTGTTTGTAATACCGACTTGTAATTAGGATTGGCGAACCAGTAACAGCGAAGGTTACCTTTAGCTCGTTTTTATGAATGGTTTCCGGAACAAAAGCTGGCTGAGCATATCCTGGACTTGCGGACGGAGGACCGCTACCGTGTTCTTGGATTACTGCTTTTAAAAGTTCGGCAGCTCCTTTGGAAGGTTCCGACCTTCCGGTTGTCGGGTTAAATATCCGCTCAAACTCAGTACCCGGATCTACGATTACCGTTTCGACTTTGTTTGGGTTATACCAGGTCATAACACCTCCTTTAGACTTTGGGACGCTGTAAAACATGCCTTTTCCGACGACATGAACGTCATCCTCGACAATCTGTATTCCTAAAGCTTTATATTTATCCTCGTTCTGAAGCAAGGAAACCTCGGTTTCAGGAACGTCAGATGACATCGACTTGCTCCTCGGTTATAGACTCAGGACGAATAAGATAAAACTGGCCATCGGGAGACACTAGAGACAGAGGACTATTACGGACGCTCCACTTCCTACCTTCAAACAAATAAACAAAGAGAGGATAGTCTTTCTTTTCTTGGTGCAGTTCGGCCACTTTGGCCTTACACTGCTCAATCGAGTCAAATTCAAATACAGAAGGTCGGCCGGTTACAGAAGCAATGACAAGGTAAAGCTTCGATTTATCGATATTTTTCATAGCCTCTGCGGCCTGTTTAAGTGCCACGGCCAAACCTTCAATAACGCTAGCATCAACTTGCAATTGGTCGTCCATAGCGTGCCAACCTTGACCACATATAGTCCGGAATCTGATAACCCTTCTCGACTTTCATGATAGGGGCGATCCCTAGACTCGCCATTACGTCATCGAAAATCGCACCATAACCATAGTTCGAAAGCGCTTCTTGAAGCCGATTTTGATCGAACCGATCAACGTCCGGATCTGAAGCCAACTTAACAAAATCTTCTCCGAGGGATGGGATGAGCGAAGAAGGCGTAAGGTCCTTAAAAGCATCGGCGTTATAAATAGCACCCGTATCGGGGTTGACGACGATATTCACTAACTCAGCGCTCTTTTCCGTAACCGTAAAGATATAATCTTCGGGAAGCCCCGCTAAATGGTAATGGCGGGTCCACCTATTTGTATTATCGAGATTATCGATAAGCTCCAGAACTGCCTGAACCTCGCCAATATTCAGCGAAGCCGTTTTTTCGAGATGCGTTACCTTCTTGGCCAGTTCCTCCAATTCGACAGCAAGATCGTATTTGCCATCGACCTTAGCCATATTGACCCGGTTTCGGATTACTTTGCAGAGTCCGTCAAAGGACGGTACTCCGATACAAGCCGATTTGAGAAGTGCGTCCAACTCATCTCCGATGTAAACGCCTTCTCGCTCGGCCGCCGCAAGAATTTTGTTGGCCATCTGATAGCGGTCTTCAAACCGAGGAATGCTCGCCCGGTTTTCGTTAAAGTATCGGGCCGCTACTTTCACTTCCTGGCGGTTACGAAGCGGATAGTAACGGCGCTTGTGCCCAGCAACTTCTTTGACCAAGGCAAAGTAATCGTCGGAAACTTCCTCGTCAGCGGCCTGCTTTTCGAGGGTCTTTGAGATTTCGCTTTTGAGCTGAAGAACCTCATCTTTAATATTGAATAATTCGGCAGCCTCAATAATACGACGTTCTACGTCTTCATCGGCGTTCTTTTCAAGCCAAAAATAGGCAGCCGACATCCATATCGCTGCCGGATTTGTAATCGGGTAGCGTTTATGATACGGATCCGCATAGTCAAGACTACCCTTGGCCTCCTTACCCATGATTTGATCTAACGATGCCGACTTTACAAACGCTGGCGCCTGGAAACTCGTCATAATACTGGCGGTTTTTTGGCCGCTTTTGTCAGATCGCTGGTCAAGAAATGCCATCGTCTTGCCTCCGATAGAGTTAAAAAATTTGATTCCGGAATCAAATTTATTACGATTCTTGACGTTCGTAACATTTTAAAAAATTTGATTCCGGAATCAAATTCTGACGAAACCCCCCAAAAAGGGTATTCATCGTAGGCTGCTAAAATTCCGGAATCTAATTTCTCACTTATCTTATTATAACTTATTCGACGAGTTGCTCCGACGCGTATTCAGCCACGGCATTTGCCATATCGGGCCAGCGCGTATTTAGCCATATGGCAATGCACGCATAGTTGACGGCGTGAACGAAATCGTCGATAGAGCCGGTTTGCTTAGAGATATGATAGCGCTCGCGGACGAGAGAAACGGTACGCTCTTCTTTCAAATTCAGAAAATCGGCCGTTAAGCATTCCTGCGGATTCTGCCTGTTATAAGCAAAAAATCTAATCTGGCCAAGTTTGATAAGCGCACAAAGTATCTGAATGGTCTTTGTTTTATTAATGAGGATGTAAGAACGAGGGTTAAGCTCGTTCGGCTCTTTAACCTTATAAACGGCCGCCATGCTCGTTCCCGCATATAACATGGGGACGATTTTGTGGTCCGGAAAGCCGGCATTTACAAGGATTGTCTCACGAACCGTACCTCCTCCGCCGTAGTCGTGGGCCAGAAAAGTAGGGTTAAAGTAACAGCAATACCGGCAGATTTCGGCGGCCTCACGAAGATGATCGTTTGGCGTAAGAAGCCTTTTCCCCCAAATGACGTGCAATTTGCCGTCCGGACAGAGGCCTACAAGCGCAAGGGTGGTAAAGCTCGTCATATCCTCCCCGCCGCCGCCCCAGTCTACACCAAGAGCCGTAACCGTATATTTTTTAGCCTCTTGGACCGCAAGTTCATCTTTATTTTCCCCTAATGTAGAGGCACGGATCAAATCTTGCTCGCTTACAATGGCGGCTGCAGCATCATATGGCCACCCCATGACCTCGTTGTAGAAGATGTATGTTGGACCGTTCGTCTTCTTTAGAAGCGTTGCCCAGTTTCTAGGGTTGGCATAATGATGCGGAAGAAGAATTTGGGGGACGTGATACCCCGTAAAATCGGGGATCCTATCTCGATATCGATGGACCCATTGCCCGTTTCGCGGCGAAATCGGTTGTCGGCATTTATGACACAGTAAGGCAGGGTATCTTTCGGAAATTTTCTCATGGACGGGTCCCAGAAGCTTCTCTAAATGATGATCCGGCGAGGGAATGTTCCAAGTCGGTTTACCGTTTGTCGTACAATGGGTACAACGTATAAACCATTCCGCTTGGCTGCTTCGGTACCAGAGGGTGGCTAAGGTGTTGCTTGTCGTTTTCGGAGTTCCGGCATAAAGGGCCTGTACGCCAAATTTGGCATGAGAAAGCGTCTCTTTAATGATTTCAATAGACGTAAGGAGCATATCTTGTGTTTCGTCACACAATAGCCGTGTTGCCGCAATACCACGTGTTCGATCGGGATTATCGTAAGCATAGGTCAGGATGATATGGGATCCGTTCGTAAAGTCTTTCTGGAACACCTGATCCACGCTATCCTTGCCCATCAAAATATCGCTTATAACTGATGAGCGGAGAAGCGGGCTAAGATAAAGGGTACTGAATCGGGCGGCATGAATTTCCCGAGGGAAGACCACGGTAACCGTAAAGTAGGGAAGGCTGGCGGCTAATAGAAGGCTCTGAACCGCGATATTGGTAGTTTTCCCTACTTGACGACCGCACATCAGAACCGTTTCCATCGGCTGGTGGAGGTTAAAAAGCGGCTTGAAAACAAAATGATCTTCCAGCCGAAGCGGTTCGCCGTTTAACGAGAAAAGAACCGGAAGAAGCGCGCTGGTGTTGTCGTTGGCTTGAACCGTTTTGGCAAGCTTTTCGAGAATTTCCTTGGGATCGACGGCGACCGCAGCTTGTGGAACGGAATCGGATTTAACGACGTCGGAAGCCATGGGATTGAAAATCGCGGTCTAACAGCAAAAGAAGGCCAGATTCCACGCTGCCACAAAACGCCGCCACAGACACGCGTTACTCAGCTTTGTCGTCGTTTGTTTTTTCGCGACGTCGAGTGGGAATGTCGATCATTTCGGGCATAACTTCTTCAAAATGACACACGCCCAGGATATTCCACGCCGCATGGGCAAGATGATCTTCGTTTGTATCCCCCGCCAAATACAGATATAGATGCCGTATCGCATGATTGAGCATTACGCTAGCCGGAATACCTTTCTGCCAATTATATTCGCCGTATTTCGCAGCCCCTTCGGCGCAGGTTTGGGCTAGACGCCTTAAACCAATCGGAGTAATCAGATCCCACCGTTCACCTTCGGCGTCGGTACTGCGCACGGCTCCAGTCGCAAACCGCATGAGACCTTTTTGCAGCATGTCACAAGCGTCTCTACGTGTTTCTACGTTGCATCGACACATAATCTTACCCCTTTACAGTTAGATGACAACGGAAACTCCCAGTTTTTTTCATCTTACCATGTGCCGAACGTACGATGCTAGATTTACCTCGGGATTCGCCGTTGTTAGGAGAATATACATTAATAGATTGCTCGAACAACGGATAAAGGGGACTTTTCCAGCAGCGTTTAAGGCACGTATGATCGCCTTTCTAAGCATCTGTGCCGATATTCGTAGCAGTTCAAGCGACACGGAAATTCTAAGTTTTGTTCCGTCAATATAGGTTACATCGACAAGCAAACGCCTGCTGGTGCAGCCGACAACTTTGAAACCAAAATTGGTGATCGGTTCTAATTTAGTAGCGTCAAGAATACAATTCTCGCGCTTAATTACGTATAGACCCCCACCCAAAAGTAGTACGCCATCATATTCGCTTAGATCGGCGGTAACGAGTTTGTCCTTTTGAAGGAAAAACTTCCTGTTGCTAATAAGGAAATACGCGTTACTGGCAGGCTGCGCGCGACGTTCGATGGTAGCAATAAGGCTATCGACGTCATCAAACTCTTCGGGGTCGTATGCTGAAACAAATGCGTTGAGCACGTTCGCGGCACGAACGATCCTATTTATCGTCTTGGCGGCGCTACCAGCGGGAATGGCAAAAATCATCTCGCACTTTCGATTGATGTTAAGTAGAGGCAGTAATGGCGAAGGAGGATCATGCCAGCGATATTTTATTTTTAATTCCCGTTGAATAACCGCGTATATAGGAATATCAATACTGCCTTTCTGTCGTGCGTTTATGACATAGCAGCGCAGCGCATCGATCGGCGAAATAAAGATAGCTCGATTGCTCCTAAAGACGTCAGCCCGCGGCAAAATTCCGCCTGTGCTATTGTCGTAGTTTCGATGCACATAGAATGAGCGATTGCTTAGCGAAACATATCCGGTCACAAGGCCTTCGCAATGATACACTGGGCAGGCGAACCGTTTCCATCTTTTCTCAATACGACAGAAAATCTGACGAAGCAACGTCGGTGCATCCGCTGTTGAAAGAAGAGGATCAAAGTAACGCTTTAGCCATACAGTAAACGCGGGCAAGTCGTTATCTTCAATCGGTCGAGACGGCAAGAATGGTCGCTCGAACCAACGCCTTTGATCGTCTTTATCAAAAAGACTGATAAACGACTGCAGTCCGCATTTGCGGCAGTAAATAATCGGCATATGACGAGAGTCAAGATAAACTGTGGCCACACCGCAGCATGACGGACAGACAATGTCCGTCGGAAGCGGCATCACGAGATTTTCACTGAGGTACGGACGAGGAAACGTAGGCATTACTCGATTTTGATTGTCGAAGAGATGGTTTGGGCAGCATCTTGAATTCGGTCTGCAATAGGAGCTTTTGTTACGCTCTCATCAAGCGTCCAACGTATGGCCGTATGGGTTGCGGCAAGAAATACTTGGCCAATTTTCGTATAAACAGCTATTTGCACTTCGATAGGAAGGTCGAAAAATCCCGCATGGCCTAGGGCGATCCTTGCATCGGTTGTCATGTCGCTCAGGGCTTTCGCAATCCGTTCTGCCGCTACGGCAAGCTGCGCATCACTAACATTGTTCTTAGTCAGATAGTCATTGAACCAGAATTCGCGCGCAGACGGCTCAAGTTGCGCAATTGCCTCTCGGATTAGTAGCGGTCCAACATGCGCAAGATCGCGCTCAGGATTGTAAAACGGTACTTCGGACGGATTACCGATCGGACGAAACTGGAGCATTGCCGCCTCCTTCTTGAATAGCTAAAAAGAAATTACGAGGTCTTTTGTATAACCATCCTTTAATATAACCGGAACATAATAGGCATTTCTAGCTTTTATTTCGACCCGTTCCCGTCGTGCTTGTAACCAGAGATCGAAAAGTTTTTTGTTACGCGCGGTAAGTTTGTTCGTACATCCGATAGTCCAAGGATCGATCATCGGATAGGATGCTCGCGACGGAATGAGAAGGCACGTAAATGTTGCCGCCGATAGATAGCGAAGACGCAGATGATCGTTCACGCTGCTTGCACGATAAATACGATATCTTCGAGAACTGTTGATAAAGATACGTCCGGTAATGGTAGCTGCGGGACCTGTAAGTACACAGTACCGCATAAAACCTTGCCTAACATCGCCTTCTTCCTCTGGGGCAATAAACTGACAAATTGCCGGCTCTTCTTTTGTCTGACCAAACCAAAAAGACACCGGAATCGAATTCCGGATTCGCCGAGCATTAGCCGCCAATCGCCAAGCGAACCGCTCGATTTCGTATTTGTTTAGTGTCTGATTATAAATAGGTATGAGACAGTCAAAGAGCGTTTTCTCATCGGGCGGCTTAAAAATCTCGATCAGCCGCTGGCCGATTTTGACGATCTCCTCCTGCTGAATCGGCTTATCCGCAAACAAGAGAAGATTGCTGTAGATTTTATCGGCCAAACGCTTAATTACTTTCAGCGGAGGATAAGGACGCCGACGCCCATCGACAGCGAATTTACCAACCATTTTTCCCGACCTTTAATAGCTAAGCGCCCCCGACCCCGGGGACCTGGCGGTCGCCGGGGACTAGAAGCGCCTCAAAAATGAGATATTTCTAGAATAACAGTCGCAAAATAGCGTAATCGGGCTTCCTGCGGGCCCGTAGAATACTGTCGGCAGGGTAAAGGTTCGTTCTGAACCCTACCGATAGTTTTAATCTCCTTTTTAGCCATTCGCCGCCCATAGTTAAACACGATAAATGTTCGCCTAGCACACTGGCGCGGGCGATCTGATGGGCCGATACAACTAATCTGCCAACGGCCGTTATGCTGCTGGCTACAATTTGGCGGTCGTCGGTCGAATATTCTTTCGGCCATAGACGACAATGCGTCTGGCTAAAACCTTCTTGAAATGCGCGCCTGCCGAACAGACGCTATTTCCGATTGTCATCTAGAAATGTCTCATTTTTGAGACGCTTCTAGTCCCCGGCGACCGCCAGGTCCCCGGAATAAAATCAAAAAGTAAAATGGGAGGGTTAAAATGACGACTTTTCAGCCAGTAACTGGCCGACCGCGTCGTCGGGCGGGCAGGAATTTTCGGATTAAAAAATGCGGCCTGACGTCCTTCAGGCCAAGAAAAATCCCGGATGCGAATTTTTAATCTCGATCTTTACTACGGGTCATTTTATCAAACGTCTGCAGTAGAACCTGCGCCATTGACGATATATCTTCTAACGCATCTATTGCATTCACTATTACGAGCTCTATTTCATCGTCGACGTTCAATTGTTCTAAATCAGAAGCAAACTTTCCGCCCGCATAAAGCGCCTCGAGAACTTTGCGAAACGCGGCTGCATGTCTATTTAATTTATATAGCCTTTCCTCGATGGATTCAGGAACATTAACACCTCGACCCGGACCGCGACGCTTGCCTGTTTTACCTATCAGTATCGCTTCCAGCTCCTGCGCGGCAATTCCTTTAGTGACGACAGCCTGGGCAAGCTCATCGACTTTCTCGTCATCGTCGATCCGGGCAAGAGCAAGTAAATGACGAAAGCTCAGCATACCTTGACGTTCAGGGCTTTCGTTATAGCTAATGACCTTCTTGAACTCTTCCAGATTCGACCATCGTTCATAAATCATTTTTGCGTTTAAAAGCGTCCGGATCGTACGATTATCGAGCATCTGTCGTAAGACTTCGAGTCGCTCGTGAAACGAACAATTATGTTTATCCTCTTCGCGCTTTAGCTTATACACCAGTTTTCCCAGTTTCCAATACCACTCTAACGTTCGTTTTACATGCTCATTGATATGTTCGCATATCTGAGAAACAATTGGCTTCTCAAAGTCGTACAGCCCGTCGAGATTTACGGCCCCAAACCCCTCAATAGTGTGGTCTACGACCGCATCGCCGGATGGACTCGGCATAAGCTCGTTCGAGCTGTCTTCGAGATTTGGCTGACTAACCGGCACAGTTTCAGGTTCCAAAGACATAGCTTCCTCCTTCTTCGCCGTAATTCGACACGCAAACAACCATTTATAGGGACAGTTCTTTTCAATGGTACAATCGGGTAGATACATCGAAATATCGGGAACCGACTCGAAATGAGCATCCACAAATGTCATAAAATTCAACGCTTCATCGTTCTTTGTCCCTTCGGAAAGAACGACCAAATTATCGAACGTTAAGCTGGCAATTTCGGACTTGCACTTCTGAAGTCCTTTGCCGTCGACAATAAGGAAATTATAGTGTGTGTCCGGACGGGCCTTTTCGATCCTAACCGGTTTCCCGATTGGAATCTGGCCGACAACGGACTGTCTTGCGTCCACAATTGTCGTTTCAGGGTCAATTTCCAATAACGTTTCGACAAACGACCAAAAAGGAGTTTGACCGCTCACACCTCGTCCCCTTCAAAACTAAGGTCAGGGATACCCTCTTTCATCGTCTCCATCGGACTGTCATAGTCGTCGCCCGTAGTTACGGATCTCTTCAGTAGCGGCTGCTCGGCGTTATAGAGATCCATAACGTTAATGCCGAATATTTTGTAGAGCTCGTGAAGGATGTCTTCACGCTCCTCGATCTTAAGGCCCATTTCATGTGCCGGAATCGGATCCGATTGAGGAATTCCTAACTGCTCGCAGTAGAAGAGATCGCCTCGCGAACGCTTTTTGACGTCAATGACCTTCTTTACTTTCGGAAGCAGGATTTCGCAGTCTGTTTTTGGCATTCCTGTTCCGTCGTAGAGCATCCAGGTGGCGGCTTCCCACCACTCAAAATTGCTGATAAGCGTAGGCTTATCATCGACAACTTCGTTCCATTGGCGCAAAACGACGGCGATCTTCTTGTCCTGCGCACCGCGACAGTTTTTTGACGTATAAAGCTGAATGAGCGTCTCATAGTAGACCAGATCACCTGCCTTCCGCTGCTCCGTTTTGCTGCGGTTTACTCGGATTTCAATCGAGTTTTGATGCCGCAAATACTGACCACCCGGAGTGCGATAGACAGGCATCCCGGTAATGGGATGAACGGACTCTTTAAGATGATTTACCCCTATTAGGTTATAGGGATATCCCTGCACGGTGGAGGTATAGGCACTTAACCAGTCGCCGATAAGCATAGCTGCCTCGCCAAAATGACGTTGGGCAAATCCTTGCCGCAAAACGTCGTCATAAAGCTTGCGAGGCAATTTACCCATATAGCTATCGACGATAAAGGCGACCGGTTTTTGAGTGTCGCCTTGTCTATCTTGCATGATTTTGACGGCTTCGAGGATAACCTTTTGCCATTCTTCAAGAAATAGGCATTCATGGACAAGGACCCGGGGCGGGTCTTTGCCTAGAATGCTTTCTCGAAGAACAGGCGTCGGTTTTGTCTCGGCTTCGCAAATAATGACAGCACCGCCGCAAGCATGATGCCATCTGGCAATCTCCACCGCAAGCGTGGATTTAAATGATGCGGGCGGACCGACAAGATGGTAAACAACGCCCAACGGTAGCCCTGTATTTTGCAATAGATATCGAATCGCCAGAGATGGAACAGGCAAGCCCACCATTAATGTCGGGCTATTGCTGACCATCTTGGACTCCCGCGAAAGCTTGCTTTGAAGCACCTTTAAGGCGCTTTCGAGACTATCGTCCATAGGGCGACCCATCACCAACTCCTCCAAAAAATTTGATTCCGGAATCAAATTTTGCAAAAAGAAGGCGACACGGACGTCCTGTCCGTGCTCCTCACGCACTATTTCCCGTTATTCGATTTTATATTTCTTATGGAACGCCTCGATCGACTGTCTGAGAATATCGATTGTCTTCATATCGTCCGCCGGTTGTTCGGATTGTAACGGGGTAGGACCCGTATCCGGCACATCGAACGGAATGTCATCGAAAGCGGGCGAATCCTCGACAGCATCTTCGCCGAAGAGGTATTTAACTACGTCACGAGGCAGCATCTCGCGGAAGATCTCCTTCTGCTCGTCGTCCGACGCAAATTTGAGGATCTCGGACCACGGCCGGATTTGGGTTAGCGTTTCCTCACTTATTGGATGAGGAATCGCCTCTGCTAGAATATCTACCGCAAATCCGGCATTGCCCTTTTCGGTACAAAGAGCCGGATACGGGGAACCAAGATGGGTGGGTCGAATATTGACCTTAATGCCGTCCTTAACGATATCCTTGCCAAGACTGAACGCCTTCCTGGCCGCCATAACCAGTGCCTGTCCTGCCGTCTGCGTCAGTACAAGTACGACAGGCGGATTTGGGCTTATGCTCTCTTTTTGGCTGTGCTCAAGCACTTCGGCAAACACAAGGTAAAATATGCCCGGTCTGCGAAGTACTGTCGGACGAGTCGCATCAAACGCCTCGCCACGGAGCCTTATAAGATTATATTCCCGCCATTCGGGCTTGCTGCCGCTGGCAATCACGTCATAAACGGTTGAGTACACTTGGTAGGCCAATGACCTCTGCATGCTGTACTCATCATGCGTCGCCCGGTCGCCAATAAAGAACGTCTTCTGGCGTGTCGGCGACGTAACGGTCATTCCGTAGACTAGATGAATCCACGGACCGCACCGACCGTTGTACGATACGCCGTTAACGAGATCACCGTTTGGCAGTCTTCCAGGCAAGATTCGGAAAACATTCGTCGCACTACCCCAAATGGGGTATACGATACCATACTTTCCCTCGAATTCGTTTTTCAACAGAACCGTTGAACGACCGACAGTTTCGTCAAACTCAAACATCGTCCTTCTCCTTTTTACCAAAACCCAGAAAAACCCGTTCCAAATAACTATAACCCGTCTCGAAATATGCTTTATAAATCTCGTCTTCTTCTTCCTCTGTCAATTTTCTTACCTTATCTCGAATCATATCAATATACCGAAGATCAGGATATTCGGGTGCTATTCGATAGCCGCACATGGGACATATACAGTCCATGTCGTATTCATTTTTGAATTGAACAATGAATCGATGGTACCTGCAAACGGGGCAGACTTCGTTGTGATTGACATACATCTGCAGCTCCTCTCAACGCTTCAAAGGAACGCCCCATTGTTCATAGACATCAACCTCTGGACAGAAATGATAGTAAGATCCATATGGCTCTCCATCGGGAGTGCACGGTCGAAAGCGAACGCTTTCGACACACTTTGGAATGATCTCCTTCGCAACAACGTCGACATACTTTTCGGGTACCTCCAACAAAAACGCATCGTGCATCTGCAGCACGATCCTATATCCTAATTGCTTACGAGCCTGATTACAATATAGGGCATACAGAGTCAGATTCATGGCGTCCGCCACGGTGGATTGCATAACAAAATTGCGAGCTTGCCGTCTCTGATGCCCTTGTTCTGCCGGATCGGCAGAGGGGAAGAAATGCCGAATCCGACCAAAGTATGTCCTAATCCAGCCAGGGCTGTCAACCCTCGCCTCTAAGGTTTCCAGATAGTGCGCCGCATCTTTATAGGTCGAAAAGATCGCATTCATGATCTTTTCGGCGTCCTCGACGGTAAGATGGACTCCCTCCTGTTGGCACTGTCTGGCAATGGCGTCGGCGCCACGGCCATACATCCCTCCAAAGAGTACGGCTTTAGCCCCCACTCTTAGGTGGGCTTTACCAATCGCAGCAAGGGCTTTCTTCGTCGGCGCACAGTCGAGATGGAAGGCGTTTACGGCTACATTGGAGTGGATATCGTAATAATTGGGATCGCTTTCGGGCAGCGTTGCCCGCATACAATGCTCTAAAAGTAGCGGATCTTGGGACATTACGGCGAGACAGAAGACCTCGGCTACTTTGAAATCTGCTTCAATAAGCAGATAGCCGGGTTCCGCCGTAAAAATGCTACGGATAGGACCAGGATATTTATCTTTGGCAATGGCCTCATAAGCGCTTTCGCGGCTTTTGGCCATATTTTGCAGATTGGGTCGGGAACTTCGGAGCCGACCGGTTTCGGCGAGGATCGAGAACATGCCATGAATCCGTCCATCGTCGCATATGAATGAGGCAATCCCTTCATCATAGTCTAGATTGCCATCTTCATCGGTAATAAACTTGTCCCCGTCGCGTTTGGGAAGCCGTAGGACGCTTTTAAGGACGTGATCAATGAATTTAATGTCCCGAAGCTCGCCTGCCAGCGGATGCTGAAGGGCCAAAATACCGCAAACCTCTTTATCCGTACTCGGATTTTCGATGGGACTTCCAGACCACGATTTTTTGTTCGTGGTTTTGATCGGCGTTAAGTTGAGCGTCAGCGCTCCAGTAGGCCGTACGCGAATGCGCCGGCCCTCCGCATCAACCTTTCGGGTCAACGCGTCGCCAAACAGGAATTCCGTTACATGATAGTAGCTACGGGGATTGAAGTCTGGCCAATTGATTTTTGCGCGAAATTCCTCAAGCCGCTCATGGAGCACTTCCATGTACGAAAGCGTGAGTTTATCAATTTGGTTTTTATTGACCTTAACGCCGACATCATGCATATGCATGACGGCGGCAAGCCCTTTCATTGATACCTTGAAAACTTGAAAGACATCATTTCCGGTTGCAGGATCGCCGGTCTCTAAAACCGCAGAATAAACATCCATAAGACTTCGCGTTGCCGCAGCGTCCGTTGCGGCATAGGGGATAAGAATATGATCCGGGCATGCGCCGTACCCGGAGAGCTGCTTTTCGGTAATGTTCAATTCATTGCAGCGTTTCCGTTTCCATTTTTCAAGCTCTTCGGACCACGGCTTAAAACCGCAACGCGAAACGGCCAGACTTTCCAGATCATATCGAGCATTCTCGTTATACGAATGCTCCGCCAATGCGACGTCAAAAATCCCCGGATAGTCTGGTCCGGTTGCGTCTTCAGGGATCGTTCCTCGTGGTTCGAGAATATCGATCCCAAGGGATTTCAGCCAAGGATAGTCCGCTGCGATATTGGCACCTCCGATCTGAAGATTCGGTAACGAGAAGATTTCCTTCAAAAGCTCTGTTGCAGCCTCGACAGAAGGCTGAAAACAGGGCTTGCCGTCTACGTCATGAAGTAGGATAACGACGGCATAGTCGGGTCGATGCGAAAGCTGAATGGTCCTGACGTAGGCACCTTTATTAACCGGGAATTGGCCTTCCCATTCGAGGTCTACGGCAAGCTTTATCAGACCAGGCGTTTGCTTAATCTCATTGACAAGCTTTTGCAGGTCTTCGGCTCGGCGAATAACGTCGATCTTAATTTGGCTATTCCGAGTCGGAAATTGCCTATTCAGAATGGCTCCTGCGAAATCGGCGAGCTCGGACACGAAAAGCTTAAATAGCTCCCGATTCCGGGCTATCGCTGCAGGATGGGTAGCGACAAAGACCCTCGCTTCGTGCGTATCTGTGATTTTCCGTCGTAGTTCTTTATGAAGGCAGCCCTTCAGCGTGTATTTTGAGCCGAGAACGGCTTTAACGGCATCCGTACCTAATAAAAGGATGATCTTCGGTTTTATCTGAATGAGCTCCAGAGCTAAAATGAATCGACCAACTTCCATCCAATTTGCCGGAAAGGCGTTATTTGGAATGGACTTCGGGTACCACTTGATAACGTTCGTAACATAGATCGACTTAAACTGATCGTCGGTAAATCCTAGCTCCTTAAGAGCTTCGCGAAGGACTTCGCCGCTAGGGCCGACGAAATTACAGCCGAACGCCATTTCGGTCGAGCCTGGATTTTTACCAATAATGACAATATCCGACCTGCCGGGACGGCCATTCCACAAATGCCCGCCTAACACTGGGAAATGGTACGACGCGGTCTTGTATCGAATCGAAATCGAGTGATTGCCTTTAGATTGAATGAAATCGTAGCATAGACCTAGGAGAGCGTCCTCTAGCCGCTCCCCGGTTAGTCTTGACCTCGTCGTAGCAAGATTCATGAGGTCTTCTGGTGCGCAAGTCCTTAGGACGTCAAACACGACGGGCTCTCCTTCGACTAGCTAACAAACATCGCCGCGGGCGGCCCGAAACCGCCCTCCCAATATTAAATGCCGTCGGTTTGCCTTTTCGCATCAAAATTTGATTCCGGAATCAAATTTTGGGCTGCTCATGTCCATTGCGGCTGGCCTCGAGACGACGAATTGTCTGCTCAATAGCCGTACTGTAATCCGCAAAGGGCTCTTCGGATCCCTCGATCGAGGGGGTATTATCATGTTCCAGCGTCGTCAAAGCTTTGTCGATCCACTGATGGCATATTTCCGCAGGCATCTTTCCGGGATCGGATGGATGCCCGGTAATTGCAATCGCCTTGACGCCGTTCTGCCGCAAAGTACTGACAATCTTCTCGGCGTCATAGGCAGCATCGGGGTCAAGGAATACAAGGCATTTGTTCCATGTAGAGGTAATAAGTGAAAGTTGCGCTCGGCTTATGGTCTTTCCAAAAACAGCAATCGCATAGCCGATTCGAATGGCGTCGAAAACCCCTTCCACGATTACCCCATACGGGTGGTTTTTGGCCGTATCATAGTTGTAGACATAGCGGCTAATGCTCATTCCGGGAGCCGAGAAATACTTTGGCATGTTCTTGGGTGAATTGCCAATATAACGGCATTGCCAACCTACTCGTCGGCCTTCAAAGTCGATCGGAAAGACGAGTTTGTCGATAGCATAAGGGTACTGTGATGAGTTATGGCAGTACATCACCCCAAATTTTGAAAATAGCTCCGCTGGATCAAAATTCCGCTGCTTCAAAAAGACGATAGCTTTATGATCTGGTGGAAGCTGAGTAAGAGGAATACACTCGCCTGGAAGGTCTGGAATCGTTCGTTCTTCTATTTCCGGATACACGAAATCCGTCGTCGAAATGTTGTATGTCGAGATAAAAACCATGTCGATAAGCGCGTTGAGCGCGTCTTTATCTGCCAAGCAGTCATTATGAAAGCACTTTGCCGCTGTCCATAGTCTGCGATCCAACTCGGGCATGTAACAGCCCCAAACATGGCTGATCCATAGCCGGTAGCGGTGATCAGGATCGCCCCGTTTCAGACAGAACGGACAGCAGACTCGGTACGTTTCACCGTAATCGATGATTTCGAAAAAAGAAGAACCGGCAAACGTTCCGGCATTATAGCGGAACGGTTCGCCGGTTTTGGCGATCTTTACGGATCCAAAGGTTTTTTCGAGAATCGAATAAAGCTCGACGTTTAGAGGCAACACGAAACGCTCCTTCTAAAAATCGACGCTAAACACACGAGGTTTTCGGCTCGTCTCTTTCTCACGCGGCACAATCTGCTTAATGACGTAGTCGTATTGATAAAGGTCATCAACGGTCACAAATCGAGAGAGTTCGCCGTCCAACTGGCAAACGATGGGAGGCGGAGTCTTGCCGTCCCGCGTCTTTGTCCATCGCAACAGACAGACGTTCGTATCAGGGTCTTTATCGCCAAGACAGAAAACGTACGAAGCGTTAACCCCAAAATCCGAGCACCATGCCGCATCCGCGTGGGTGGCGGACATGCACATGGTTTTGTTGCGTTGGACGGCCCCTCTTAGCTGATGAACGACAAGCACAACGCAGTTATACGGACTCGCAATTTTATTATAGACCTTATCAACAAACCGACCCAGTTCTATGATCAGGTTTTTATCGGACTGATTATGGGCACTAATATAACGCTGGACAACCATCCCTGCCCAATCGATAACGATTAGCTTCGGCAGGAGCTTTGTTTGACTGCAATGATGGTCGACAAATGAGGCGATTTCGTCGATACCGCCATGTCCGTATGATCGACCGTCTTTATCTTTTCCTCCGGAAAAGTCAAATATTTTAACGTACTTGGATAAGATGCTTTGGGCTTCTTCAAATCGCTCTCGTTGTCCGACAAGTCTCGGTATTTCACCTCGATTTCTAAGTTCTCTATCGGAATCACTTGGTCTCTCGGTCGTTGAAAGCTCGTCTAGGCTACGTAGATTAACTAATACATTTCTTGGGATTCTGGCCGCATAACTCATCATCAGGGATGCTGATCGGCCTATAGGACCTTCATATCCAAAATACGCGAACCATCCCGACGGCTCTCTGCCGAGAAAACGGTCATCGGCATATAGGGTTAGAGCTGCTTGGGTTAGGATCTGGCACGCAAGCGTCGTCTTGCCGCCGCCTGTCGGCCCTAAAAGAACATTTACGTTTTTTGTCCGCATTTTCATGTGGTCGTCAATAAATGGCAGACCAGTCAGTACAATGTCGCCTACGTCTTGCTGGAAAAGGGCATCGACGATCGACCCGGTCGGGACCGGATTTGTAATCGTCGAGATGTGGCGCAACTTCTCCTCGGCTTCTTGAAGGATCTTAGGTAGTTTAATCGTCGGCGCATCGGACGCGAGCTCAAGGTTCTTGGCTAGGTTTCGCTTGAGTACTTCTCCTAAGAAATCCTGCAAAACGCGATTTGCATGAGCGGTATCTTGGAAATCGCTTGAAGGTCGACTGTAAAGGGTATCAATAAGCTGAAGGACGCTGTCTTCTAGCTTTGAGATAATCGTATTTTCTCGACTAAGCGCTTTAATGCTATCTTTCAGTACGCTTTGGCTCGGAACGCTACTAAACTGCTGGTAATAGATTTTTAGAAATTGCCACAATAGCCGATAGTGCTGTTCGGTCATCAGATTAAAATGCTCGTCCGTAAGCTGTGTAAATGCCGTTCGTGCAAAGGCAGGGTTGTGAATCACATAGGACAGAATGAGGTCTAAACGGCTGTTCTGCTGCATTGGAGACTCCTTATTTTGATTCCGGAATCAAAATTCCGGCCCCGGTAATCAACGTTTTGATACGCCCGTTGAAACAATCGTCCCATACGCGGATATATCCGCGTGGATCCATGATGACTTGCAACATAGCAGCGTCATACCAAAACTTCGCCAAATCCATAGCTCCAATATCGACAGCACACAGATAACGCAAGAGCGGCGAAATACTATTGCCCGAATTCATCAAAACAAACCGCCAACACTCTTCCGTAGTCATACCTGGCTTCGAGTTTAAGACAACTTCCGTTCTAAATCGAGAGATCTCCGCATGAAGACTCGACCTTAGCCGTTCATCCGCAGTACTATTGTACTCATGATAGGCTTTGAGGGCATTCCCGCCGATGAGAAATGGAGGGTAGAGTGCAGCTGGATTATCGCTGGCAGCAAACTGGGCGTGAACATAGCGATGAACATCATCGATATTATGTTCGATAAGAAATCGAGCTATTCGGCCCCAGGTGGTAAGGCCGTCCTTCCTGGACGGCATGTCCCATCGGGTCTGCGTATCTCCGTACTTGGATTGACTATCGCCGACGTAATACTTTCGATTTGCAACATAGCAGTCACGGATTATCTTTTCGAGATCGAATTCATTCTTTGCTTGAACCGTCGAAGTGGCAAGAATTTCAGAAGGTAGGCGTTTCACTGGGCCGATGATGGGAGATTTGCCAGCCATTGCTGCGATAGCTCCTGAGGCGAGCGAAAGACCTGGCCTTGGTCCAAACATCGAACTCGTCGAAGCAATCTACCAGAATACCATACGATTTATTGGTTTTCGGATCAATTCTGGCGACGCGGCCAGGCCATTGTTGGTTATTGGTCTCGCTATAGCCGCCATCAGCACGGATAAGAACCTGAAGACTATCGAAGCTAACACCCTGCGTCCAAATTGTAGTGGCGATACAACCCATTATATCACGATTCTCGAATCGCGCTTTGACGTCCATTCGATCGCGGTAAGAAAGTTTTGGAACATTCTCCAGCAATCCGCGGCTTCGAAGGAATTTCATGGCCGGACGGTCTAAATTCATGTTGCTGTAGCAGACCTGAAATTCGGGAAGGAGCTCCTTAAGATACACCATATGCTCAACGGTTTCAACTAGGATGAGGGTCTGAAGCCCAGCTTTAACAAAGTTTCGGGCGGCTTCGGCAATTCGGCGATTACGAACCGTATTTCGCCAATACGCAAAGCGTTTCATACTAATTTGGCTGCGGTAATATTTCGATACCGGAACACCGGAATCGATATGAAGCATATAGACGTGAATGGGAACAACGACCCCGAGCCGGACAGCCTCTTCCCAATCGACCTGAAAGATCACTGGACCAAATAGCCCCTCCATTCGGCGATGGGCATTATCCAGCCGTGTGTCGGGCGTAGCCGTAAATCCAAACATACACGCGTGATCGTATCTTGCCAATTCCTTCACCGCACGATCCGTCATGAGTTTATGAACTTCATCTGCCAATACAATATCTGCGTCTCCATCCGAATACTTCAAACTCATATCCGAGATAATCGTTACTCGACGCTTGTCGCAGCTTCCTTTGGCGATAACACCGACGTCCGGGGTCAGCTTTAGAACATGCCGATAAAGGTCCTCAATGAGCTCGTTACCGTGCGTAATGATATCGATCTTCGCCTTAGGATAGAGAACGCACAACGCCGAGATGAGCTTTGTCTTTCCAAACGCTGGAGGAGCGACAACAACACCACCTCGTCGGTCTCTAATTCTTGCGATCAAAGCCGCAATGCATTCAATCTGTTTAGGCCGGAATTGGAGGCTATTTGCCAACGCTTGGATATCTTCTGTATAGCAGTCGGGTCGCGCCAGCGGCGGCCAATCCTCTTTTATAGTAACTTCATATCCCTCTGACAAGAGCATACGGTGAATTTTGTCGATCCAGCCACGATGACACCAAATCTTACCTTGTTCGTCAACATGATAGAGAACACATCGTTCCGGATGCTTGTTGAGATTGCCTCGATGATAATTGAGTTTAATCTTGGTAAAGATGAGCGGTTTGGTGATCTTTTCGACGATCGAACCGGTAAGCGGCGTCTGCTCATCGGCAGCGATAGAGATAAGAGGACCTCCAACCGTGATTAGTGCCTTCACTACAGACCCTCCAAGCAGGGACAAAAAAACACCTCGACTAATCTATGCCGTCGAGGTGTCCGTGTCAAGAGCGGATAAACGGAATTCTCGTGTTATCGAACGCGGCCTTCGATGACCGTTATCGATCCCATAACAAGTGTGATTTTATCACCGTCACTCTTTGCAGCTTTTATATTATATTCGAGTGAATTCGGTCCGACGGGCAAATTAGCCGTATCTGCCGACGTGAGTTCGATAGATAGAATCTGATGATTATCTTGTATAATACGCCTCGGCGTCTTTTCAATAACGAACGCGCCTCTTTCCGTCTCAACAGCTGTAAATGTGAGTGAATACGAAGACAAGTCTGGCGTAGGACCGAGCATAAATCGTATATCACGGTTATCTTCGGCTTCGTACGAATCGCCTTTGATTAGGGTTATTTGCTTGGATACAGGATTAAGCGGACTAACGATCACCACTGTTGCAGCCATCTTATTAAGAATGGCGTTGACCGATGACTGCGACGCAGCCGTCTTGGCGGCATCATAATCGGAGGTTAGCGAGAACCCTGCCTTATCAGTAAGCGATCGTGTCGAATACGACCACACTTCGGCTGCCGACGCGCCACCGGCTCCGTAGGCGTAGACTGCGTTCGAGTCGTTGAATGTGAGTTTGTCGGTTTTGGCCTTAATAGCATCAGCCGTAGATTGCGAAGCGGCATTTTTGGCGGCATCATAAGCAGAGGTTAGCGAGTAACCTGTCTTGTCTTCGTTCGACTGAACAGTAACTTTCTCGCCGTCAAGGGTTGCTTTAACGTCGTTGTCGGTCGTAAATTGCAGACGATCCGTCTTGGCCTTGATAGCATCAACTGTTGACTGCGAAGCGGCAGTCTTTGCTGCATTGTAGTCCGAAGTAAGCGAGAAATTCGACTTATCCGTAAGAGATCGGTTAGAATACGTCCAGACTTCTTCGGCAGATGCACCGCCAGTTGAGCCATAGGCATAGACGGCATTAGATTCATTAAATGTGAGTTTATCGGTCTTCGATTTAATCGCATCAACTGTTGACTGCGACGCGGCAGTCTTCGCAGCGTTGTAGTCCGAGGTCAGCGAGAAGCCCGACTTGTCGGTCAAGGATCGGTTGGAGTACGTCCAGACCTCTTCAGCAGACGCTCCGCCCCCTGCGGGTCCGTACGCATAGACCGCATTAGATTCATTAAACGTGAGTTTGTCGGTTTTGGTCTTGATAGCATTAACCGTAGACTGGCTAGCCGCTGTTTTTGCGGCATCATAGTCCGATGTCAAGGAATAGCCAGTCTTGTCCTGATTGGTGGAAACGGTAACGGTTTCGCCATCCAGTGTAGCTTTTACGTCATTGGCAGCATTGAACTGTAATTTATCGGTTTGCGTCTTAATAGCCGTAATGCTTGCGTTATCGGGGGCGGTGTATTCAGAGACGGCCAACGCTGTTTTTGCACGGTCGTAGTCGGTTGTAAGACCATAGCCAGTTTTATCACCGACGATTTCCGCTTTGGCTTTTACGTAGTTTTCGGTAGTGAATTGCAGCTTGTCGGTTTGCGCTTTAATCGCATCGACCGTCGACTGAGAGGCAGCATTTTTCGCCGCATTATAATCTGAAGTTAAGGAGAATCCGGATTTATCGGTGAGCGATCTATTGGAGTAGGTCCAAACCTCTTCAGCCGACGCGCCGCCCGTCGAACCATAAGCATAGACAGCGTTCCCTTCATTAAAGGTGAGCTTATCGGTCTTCGCTTTAATCGCCGCAATCCCGGCGTTATCCGGAGCCGTATAAGCCGACGAAGCTAGTCGACTGCTGATGGAAGCATCCAGATAATCGAGTTTGGCCGCTCGTTCGCTGGTGTAATACGTCGCTGACGCACGGCTCGAAATGGTAGCATCGAGATTATTAAGCCTCGAATCATTCGTAGCCAGCCTGCTCGAAATAGCGGCATCGAGGTTGTTGAGTCGGCTATCCGTCGAGGCCAATCGGCTCGAAATCGAGGCATCCAAGTAATTGAGCCTGCTATCGCCTGTAGCCAGACGGCTAGAGATGGCCGCATCGATACGAGCGCCTGGGAAGGCTACGCCGTCGCTGAGGATATCCGTCTTTGCGAGATCATTCAATTCGGAAACAAGCTTGCTGGACGTAAAGACCTGAACGATTGGACCCCTAGCTACGGCGTCCGCATGGTAAAACTCGATTGCGAATTCGTTGTAGTTGGTCTCGCTCTGCGTTGGCGTATAAGACCATAAGCCGTTCGCAATATGGGTTAGGCTCCCACTGCCGGTAGTACGGCTCGTACCGGTAATGTGGTACGCCGTAACTCCAGATGTGATACCGGAGCCATCAGAGGCCTTGACGACTTTGGCCTTGATAGGTTTCGGACTGGGATCGTTTTTCTTATACATGGCCGTTCCCTATATAAGTATTGGTATAAAGCGCCCAAGCAGGGTTAAAAGAAGGGCCGCCTGGACAAGTGGGACCGTAATAAGACAATCGCCAGCCGGCGAGCCCCTCGCCCTCGGGCTGCCAACTATAATGATCGACGCGGTAATACTGCTCATCACCCGGATAGTAATAAACGCCGGAGTACTTAGTGGAAGCTGCGTAGTATGGTCCCGCATTATCGCCACAACGATAGAAAATAGTAAAATCGCCTGGCGGGCACTCGGAACCGTAATAGTCCGGGTCCAAGCCGTAGAAGTAATTCCCTTCCGGAATATCGCTATAATGATCTACGCGATAATGACACAGATCATGCCAATTGTAATAAACGCCGGAGTAATTAGTGCCATATCTGGAGTATGGTCCTGCATTATCTCTACAACGATAGAAAATGGTAAAGGAATCTCTTGGCGGGCACTCGGAACTGTAATAGTCCCGAGTCCCTACGACGAGGTAATCCCCCTCCGGAACGTCGCTATAATGATCTACGCGATAATAACGCCCATCAAACCACGCGCGATAAACGCCGGAAAAATTGGTACCAGGTGTATAAAACGGACCAGCGCCATCGTCACAACGGTAAAAAATGGTATAGTTCGCCACAGGCCGCACTCCCAAATGATAGACCTTCTCGTTCTTTATGCAAGTATGATCACGGTTGCTGCGCTGGTGGCGCCGGTGTCGGTTCATTGGCAGGCTTAGCCGCCAACCTGCCGATCAGCCCACACTACACCTTACTCCCGACATGACCACCGATTACGCATCATGTTATCCCATGCGCTCAAGTACGGTTTCCCACGCCCAGACACATGAATCACTAGCGGACTATTGCCATTGCGCAGACACATGCGCCCCGCATCCCACTGCCATATCAGACACGGCACCGGCGACTTCTGTGTGCAAGTTACTGGCGCAAACACTTGCCACTGGTTTACCAAACCTGCCTAAACCACGGCAGGAATGGAAGGCCGCCGTTCGTCGGCCAATTTTGACGCTTCATCCAGGACTGCCCCGAAGGGTCTTACGTCCTGTCCACGTCCGTTTAGAGAGTCCGTGAACCCACTCCGGCCTCTGTTGATCACAAGTAGCGCTTCCCGCTCAATGTTTCGAGCGGCATTCAAATATCCGATGCGGATGCTTGTGTTCTGGTCCTTTCGTAGCAATCGGCGGATGCAGGAGAGAACATCCCGCCGCATAAATCGGCTGAAAGATATACACCTTCGCTTCGACTGGCAGTAGTTTGGCCACATGCGGCACCTGTCGACTGGTCTTTAACCGCAATAGTCCCAATGCGACTAGCTAAAAAATTTGATTCCGGAATCAAATTTTAGGCGGTACTCCTTACCACCCATTTTGAGTAAAAATGTTAGTTTCCGCTCGATTGCGACTTCAGTGCATCCAACAACGTAACGCCCTTGTTCAAAAGAAGCGCGTCCAATAATCTAACGCCTTTCCTAAAAATGCTCATCGTCGGCTTTATCTCCCGACGATATTTGTGTCGGAAGAAGCATCGGCTATGGCACACAATAGACTCGATCCAACACCGTAGAATCGCATTCCTATCACCGCCATATACTTTGCAATAATGATCAATAAACTCAAAATTAGGAAATGAGTGTTTATAATAGCGCCCAATCAGCTGATAGAGCTCCGTTCGACTCGACCTGTATCTTTGCCAAATCGGCCTTAGAGAAGGCGGTACTTTTGGTACCTTACCTGTATTTATAACATACTTAATGTAAGAATCATAGTCCGTTCCTTCCATCTCGCGACCATCGAGAATAAAGCCTACAAGCTGGAGCGCCGGTGTGTGCCATAACAACCATCCTTCTCCGTTATAAAACAGCTCCGGGACAAGGTCATCAAAGCCGTCATAGTAATCGCCAGGAAACACAATGGCGGTGTCTACAAAGACGGCGGATGGCTGGTTATCCGTAACGATATACGACCCCGTCTCGTCCATGTAAGACTGGAGCAGCTTTTTAATACGGTCGCAAGAAATCTGATTGGGGTATACGATAACCCCCTCGAACATAACACGAGTCACAAGAAAGCCTCCTCGTGAAAGCGGGAATAACGAAGAACGAGATCGTCGTGAAGACGATCTCAAACGAAGAGTCACGTCCAGATCGACTCAACGAAATGCCGTTGAAACAAAAACGTCCAACCAGTCACAAAACAGCGTGGCTGGACGTTTTTTGTTTTAGTCGAAATGCTAATCAGATTGTTTTAAGGCTTCGGCGCTGGAGTTGGCTCGCCTTTCTTTTGTGCCGAAATCCGCAGTTCGGCTTCTTTGCGCAATTGCTCGCGCTTGGCAAAGCAATCCGAAGGCTTGACCTTCGGATCAATCAGAAACTCAAGATGCTCGGCCTTAGCCCAGTTTCTAACTCGCGTGATCGGGATGAACCATCCCATATGAGGGAAGATCTGCGTCCAGCTGCCGGCAACCCGGCTAGGGACGCCAATGAAATAATAGTCCCCGTTATGTTCGGTAAAGACGGCGCCACCGCTATTACCGAAGACGATGTTGGCCGTTCCCATCCAATAAGTACGCTTATCAATAACGTCATCGAGATAGTTAATCTCGCCCTTTGTTGCAATCGGCGGATGCGGCAGCGAGCATCCTACCGCATAGATCGGCTGGAAAATGTAAACCCTGACGTTTTCGGGAAGCATTTTCGCGACGTGATCGATCTTGCGGGAGGTCTTAAGGCGTAAAAGTGCCAAATCCTCTTCTTTCGAATTGGCTACAATTTCCGCCTGACAAGCGTCACTAAAGTCTTGACGACTTCCTTGCGTGTAGCGGAAAATTTCAACCTTGACTTCGTCGTTGACTTCCCGCTTCACGTCTTGCTGGAGGTTAAAGCTGTTTTCAAATAACTGACTATACCGCTACAAACATACCAATAACACTTGACAAGGAGACAAAGATGCGCTATACTATAAATGAAATTGGTGAGGATTACGTACTGGTCAACGGTGAAAGAATCGAGGTTGACCCGCCATTTGAATCCGTACCGGACAAACAGGACTATGAGACTTGGCTGAATGAGGTAATGGCTGATGTTGTTGAGGCAATCGGAAGTCGAGCAGAAGTATCGGCTCTCCAAGACCACCTTGCATCGGTGGCTCAGGGATGGAAAGCTGACTGAACACCGTACTGCTGGCGGGCATCGTCGCTATGATAGTGCCGAGATTGAAAAGCTCCTGTCTATATCGGATGGTGTTACTGTAACCGAGAAGGACGTAGCCTTGTATGCTCGTGTATCTACACAAAAGCAAGTAGAGAATCTTACCCGCCAGCATGAAAGGCTGATAGAAGCCTGTAGGGAGCGCGGTTATCGCATTGTGTTAGACTGTTCCGAGATTGCTTCTGGTCTAAACGACAATCGCCGCCAGTTCTTCAAGATCATAGACGCGGCTTGCAAAGGTAAAATCAAAAAGGTTGTAGTTGAACATCGAGATAGATTGACCCGCTTTGGTTTCCGAACCATTGAGCGATTCTTCAATGGCGTAGGTTGCAGAGTAGAAGTTCTGGAAGAAGCGGAAGAGAAGAACGAGCACGAAGAGTTGATTGAGGATATTCTGACGATCATTGTAAGTTTTTCGTCTCGGTTATATGGAGCACGAGGCGGGCGCAGGCAGAAGGAAAGCTCCGATGCAGCGAGCACATAAAATCAGACTTAATCCCACGCCTCAACAGACCGAGTACCTGCGCAAGGCTTGCGGAACGGCAAGATTTGCCTTCAATTGGGGTTTGGCCGAGTGGCAGAAAGAATATGCCGCTGGCAGGAAACCATCAGCTTATACCTTGAAAAGGCAATTCAACGCCATCAAGCGCAAGCAGTTCCCCTGGGCCCTGGACGTTTCTAAATGCGCTGTAGAAACTGGCTTTCGGAATCTTGATGACGCATTCACGAGGTTCTTTCGCCGGTGCAAGAATGGCGATACTAAGAAGGGCTATCCCAGGTTCAAGTCCAAGAAACGATCCAAATTATCCTTCAGAATGGACGGGACACGGGTTCGTATTGACGGCCATTGGCTCAAGTTGGAAAAGTTAGATAAACCAATCAATATGGCCGAGGTGTTGAGGTTTAACGGTGAAATCAAGTCAGTTACTATTTCGGAGAACGCAGGGCATTGGTATGCTGCTGTCAATGTAGAAATCGAACCACCAGAACACAAGCACCCACAAGGGGCAGTCGGGATAGACGTGGGCGTCAGGACTTTGGCTGTTCTCTCAGATGGCAAGCGGTACGAGAACCAAGTGCTGCTACGCTCAAGACTGAGAAAGTTAAAGCGTCTGAGCCGCGAACTATCCCGCCGACAAGAGGGAAGCGGTCGCTGGAACCGCACCAAGAAGAAGTTGGCGACGCTACATCGTCGGATAGCCAACAAGCGGTTGGATTATCTGCACAAGATGACGACCGAGATCGCCCGCACCTATCGGATTATCGGCGTGGAAGATTTGAATGTCGCCGGAATGCTGCGTAACCACCGCATGGCCCTGCTAATCTCCGATGCTGGGCTTGGCGAGATTGTACGACAGTTACGATACAAATCCGAGTGGTACGGCGGCGTATTGGTAAAAGTTGACCGCTTCTTCCCCTCTAGTCGGCTATGCCCAATGTGTGGTGTAGTCAAATCAGACTTGGCACTGAGTGACCGAACGTTTGTTTGTGAGTGCGGGTATACCGCTGATAGGGATTTGAACGCCGCTCGGAACATTGAGCGGGAAGCGTTACGTTTGATCAACAGAGGCCGGAGTGGGTTCACGGACTCTCTAAACGGACGTGGACAGGACGTAAGACCCTTCGGGGCAGTTCTGGATGAAGCGTCAAAATTGGCTGAAGAAAGGCAGCCTACCAAACCTGCCGTGGTTTAGGCAGGTTTGGTAAACCAGCGAAGACCACTCGGTAACGATATTAATGGCTCCCTCGATAACGTGATAGTTCGTCAAAACGTAGGTCTGACAGCCATCTCCACGATCTTCGCTATAGAGAATTGTCCCAGAGCCGCCAGCGTTCTTGACCGTCACGCGGACGACTGGATAGAGCATTTGGACATGCTTCTTCTCGATATCGGGCGGAACATCAGCCGCTCGCAGCGACGAAACAGCCAAAACCGACAGAACCATTAGACCCGACACAATTGCACGATACTTCATTTCTCCTTCTCCTTTCGTTATAGGACGGACGATTAAACCCTGCCCGCCCCGCAGGATTGTGTTCTGCGGTGCTCCGCGGGGCGGGCAGGTAGGAGGTTTGTTAAATCAATTTAACAGATTTTTTCAAAACGGACAAGCCAAAATTTGATTCCGGAATCAAATTTTATAAGCCTACCCCCTACAAGTAGGGTTTTTTGGCCTGGCTAACTCAGTCCGAACAGCTCACGGCCATAATTCGCTGCCGATCGTGCCTTTTGTTCTAGTTTGACTCTTTCGAGTCCGTCTTTTAGCATCTGGAGCAGCGCTTCCACGTCCTGCAGCGAAAGTACGACATGTACCGCGGGCTCCGTCTTGCCTACGTCTTCGAGCTTGGCATTTTCGGGGATGCACAAAATCGATAGTTTAAACGTTCCTGGAGTCGGTACCACAAAAACGCCTACTACCTTCGAAGGCAAGACAATGTGTTTTGACAACTCATCATAACTTGGCTGCTCTGGCTGTTGATCGAAATCATCGTGGACTTGATCGTCATCAAACATCATTTCACTCCTTTCTTCAAAGACAAAAACGGGTCCAAAACCAACTTTATCGCCGTATGCGGATCTTTAGCCTCTACTGAGCTTATGTAGTCCCATCCCGATCGCTGCAACCGGGAATCAAGGACGACCAAATTAATGTAACTTACTAGCATATTCACCACGATAATCGCCACAAATAGAGGGAGTCCACAGCCCCACAGTCCAATTAGCAAGAGGAATGTCGCTAAGGCTTCAAGATAAGCTCGTTGGAGTACGAGCCATATCGGGCCTAACAAAAGCGCCCGAAAGTCGATCCGACGTATCGGAACGGCTTTGTAGCGCCCCTCCCTACAATAAACGCGATACACGGCCATTACCAACTCCTAACAAACAAAGGTCCTCCCTTGCCTTAATCGCCATATTTCGGCAATTTTGGAGTATCTCATCATCGGCAATGCCAAAGCTAATAGTATATGAAGATAGTAGCGACAGCAACTTCTTTCGAGCGTATCGCTCGCTTAGGGACATGCGATGATCGGTATTGAGGCTCCGCCGCAACGTATCGATACTTCGCTTGTCCGATACAATCTGAATGGCTGAGAAAGGTTTAACAAATCGGAGAATTCGTGCAAGAATATTGAGATACATGTGAAGAACCGATACGCGAAGCATGCAACCACTCATGGCGTGCATGAGATTATTTCGGTTTACGATAAATGCCGCCCAGCCCTTTATTGATCTGGACTGGCGACTATAGATATAGATGTAGATCTTATAAAGCTTGTGCTCGTCCCTTTCCTCGCAAAGATCGGAACGTATCTGCATCGCAAGGCTGCTAGCCCGCTCGTCTGTTAATGAAGTAAAGAATTCGATGACCGCCTGAATAAGATTTGTAAACTCATCCGGACGTTCGAGAATAAACGGTGTTTGAAGCGAATCATCAATACAGTCAAGAATAGTCTGTTTGCGGCATTCGATCTCTTCGGGCGTCGGTACATCGTACTTCCGAATAGTAATAAGATCATCCGGAGTGACTTCGCCGTATTCGCTCCCAACGGTCCGCCTCAATACGGCATATGGGCCCGAAATATCGAGAATGGTCGATGTTCTGATGTATTTTCTGACAATTGACCTGCCAATCCCAAATAGTCGTGCTAGCTCCGCTATTTTTGTCCGACCATTTTGTTTTATGTATTCTTCGAGATAAAAAAGCAGCTCACTCACGGAGAGTCTCCTTTCGACCGCGGGTCCGCTATCGTTTTCAACCGCTTTGCCCGTAATCGGCAACCTCGACGAAGCCACTTTTCTGTAGGTGCAATAATATCACGATATTTAACATGCATTAAGCATCGGAAGTACTCCATAAGAATTACATCGTTACGATGGATGCCGGGAGCATGGTTGACGCGACTCAAAACCGGCTCATCTTCGCAGGTCAGTTCGTACGGAGGCCTCGCGCATCCGCGGCCATCGGACTTTTCCCAAATATGCCGCAATGCGGCCAGACATCGTACAACGCGATCATAGGACGGTTGCACGAATTCAGGAACATCGGCACGACGCAGTACGGGTTTGAACCAATCCTTACTGCCGAGAAACCGTATCTCGTCCACACGTCCGTCTGCTAGAAAATCGCCGCCACGATGATCGATCCGCAACAACCAGCTTCGATATGTTGGCGCAAACCATTCCTCACATAGTGCATCGCTCAACAATGTCGCATACGTCGCATAGGGGAGGACGATAACTCGATCAAATACAGCGCCGATGGGTTCGCCATAGGATGAAATCGATTGCTCGACGGGATCAAAAAACCCATATTCAAACAGATTAGCGATTACGCGATCAAATGTGATCTGATCGCGATATTTGAGCACGCCTTCTAGCTTAACGATCACGGCGAGACTCCTGCGCTCCGTCGACTGAGGAACCGTTCGCGCAGCTTTCGTGCATACGCCTGGCCGCCTCGACGAAGCCATTTTTCTGTGGGCGCAATAATATCACGATATTTAACATGCATCACGCACCGAAAATACTCCGTACGAATTGTATCATAAATAGGAGTATCATTATACCTGGTCGCGTACATGACCCCGTCATCCAGATAGGCTAATTCATCTTGTTGCTGAATATGCTCCTCGCTACTCCATCTCACACGAGATACGAACGAAAGTCGTATGAGCAAATCGTACGACGGTCGAACGAGCTCCGGAATCTCGGCACGACATAATATGGGTTTGTACCAATCTGTGTCTATACTAAACCGGATTTGAGTGGTCTGTTTGTCGGTTATGAACTCGCCGACACGGTCGCCAGCTGCTAACAGCCAACCTGTTGAATCGAACAAATGCTGCTCATAAAGTAACGTCGAATATATAGACGGCGGATATGTTGCATAAGGGAACACGATGACCTTGTCAAATACGGAACCAACCGGTTCGCCGTAAGCTAAAATCGATTGGCTTACGTGGTCAAAGTAGCCGTCTTTCAACAGCTTAGCGATCACAACATCAAATGTCAGCTGACTCCGATACCTTAGCACGCCCTCCAGTTTAATGTGATTCCACATACGTGACTCCTTTACGTACTACGTAGCACATATTCGCTCTCGCTTCCGGGCTACAGTCTGACTACCGCGTCGGAGTAGTTTCTCGGTCGGCTGGATGATATCGCGAAATTTTAAATGGATTTCGCATCGAAGATGCTCCGTCATGGCAGCGTTGAAAAGACAATCAATACGCCCTTTGTGTTTTATGTTGTACATGTAAATCGGCCATTTACCCAATTCCTCAGGACGCGATATTTCGAGAATCTTGAGAATCAGTTCATAAAGCTCGACGAACAGATCGTACGACGGCCGAACAAGTTCGGGCAGACTCCTGCGTTTTAGCGGATCTTTAAAGGGTTCGTAACGATCGAAGTGAATCCGAGTTCCCTTCCGCTTGCCATCGACGAAGAATTCGCCGTAGTCATCTCCGCACGCAAAGAGCCATCCCGTCGTATTCGGCAAGAGCTCGCGGACAAGAAGTCTGTGCAAGAGCCGCGGGTAAATGTCATACGGCAGTACAACCGTTTTATCAAGTATTACACCCGTAGGTTTGCCATAAGCGAGAATGTATCGACCCGATGCGTCAAGACAACCATGCACAAGCAGCCGAGCCCGCGCATAGTCGAAAGATAAAAGATTCGGATATTTAATAACTCCTTCTAGCTTAGAACAGGGAAGCATTACTCCTGCTCCAGACAGAGCCAAAAAGTTACTCTCTTACCTTGGTGACGTCCAATAGGCAACTATAGGCGATTAGAACGGCATCAGCCGTAAGATCTGTAATACCTTCGATGCCCGGAAATAGGTTCTGCGCCTTTTGCTTGGCTAGCTTCTTGTTTCCCCTAGAAGAAAAGCGTATTTTACGTTGCCATGTAACAGGACTAATTCCGTCGAATGGAATCTTAAGTGCGGTTAGAACACCTCGAAGAAATCCATAGTTCCGCCCAAACTTGAACGTCGAAGATACACCCTGTTTGGGCATTGCATGGACGTCTTCAATGTAGCACATGATAGGAGAATATTTGTCTTTAATATCTAAAAGAAGTTCGCATATATCCTTTTCGGTTTGGGGCATTCCAAAGATTGCGCCTGTTCGTGAGTCGGAAAGAACCGCAATTGCGCCCCGTTGACCAGGATCAATACCTAAAACAAACATAGGCCTTACTCCAAGTGAAAAAATAGAAGAACGAGGCAAATTCTACTGTCGATTCTTGTCTGATCACTAAAAAAATTCAAGCGGGTAGCCCGGCGTTTCAAAAAAAGCTGTTTGAACCGACGCCGGGCTACCCGCAACGTTCCATGAATTAATTCACTTTAATTGAAATTCTTTATCGGGCCAGGAAGGCCTGGGGGATTACTGAATGCAGCCCACCGGCCGCTACGGCGTAGCGGGGTGGGGCTTCATAGTCCCCCTCCGGCGCGGCCTGCCCGTTTGGGAACGGGTAGGCTCGCCCGGTGGCGAGGCCATGAGCAATTAAAGCCAGGGCTCGCCCGGCCCATTGGCCGGTTGGCTTGGTTACGTCGGTCTCGTCGACCGACCACCGATACCACCGGCCCTCATACCTGCCCGTCGTGGCCGGGTGGGGATTGAAAATCCCCATTCCGGCAATTCCGTTACCGTCTGGGTAGACGGTAACGGCGGCTGCCCTGAGGGGCTCGGAAAGCCCCTTGGGCAGCCAAATTAGCCCGGTTAGCGGCCTTCCTAGCCGCTTGGCCCTCTCTCGGGCCTGGTTGAGCAGTTCGACAAACTGCTCTTTTGAAATTTCTTGACTTAGAACATTTTGAAAACCGGTTGACACTTGGTTCATAAAAAAACCTCCAATTGTAAAAAAAGTAAAAAAAATTAGCCATCGCACCGCACGATGGCCATTCCCATTATTAAATGCCGCACTTTTGGCGATATGATTAAAAAAATTTGATTCCGGAATCAAAAATTGCCTAATAGCTAAAAAAACGCCGCCGGAAAAGGCACTTCATAGTCGCACCGGCTGTCCCCAAAAGCCAGTGTCCCGACTATGGAATCGCCAGGCCGGCAGCCACCTGGCAGAATCAGCCTCACCCGCACAAACGCTGGGGGGCGCCCCTCCGATTATTTTAGGCCGCCGGGGTCGCGGCCAGTTTAGGGGACAAAAAATTCTCTTCAGAAATGGCCCGGGACGCCACAAGGAGCAAAATGTGGACGCCCCGGGCCGTTTGTAAATGCCCTTAATTTCAGCAAATCTTTAGCCCAGTTGGACCACATTATCAAATGCCGATTGAATTTCGGGACAATGGCTGATTACGATCAGTTTCGTCCCTTCATTACGGCATACTTCGTTTGTCCGTCTCATAAGCTCCCTTAGCCCGGCTATTCTGGCGTTGTCTAGAAAAGCCGTCGGCTCATCTAGGGCGATAAACCGGAACTTACCCCCCAAAAGGCGTAAAATTGCCAACTTCATAGCGATTGAAACAGCCACCCGTTGGCCTCCTGAGAGTAATTGATCCGGAAGCTCGGTGTCTCCAAATACGGCTGTCAGCGTCATAGAGCCTTCCTTCGTTTTGACCCTAAATGGAACATCTAATAGGGCGAGATAGTCATTGATATCGTCGACAAGGTTATCAAGGATGAATGTTGAAGCCTGCATCGAGATGTTTCGCCAGTGAAATACATTCCGAAGCTGATTGACATAGTCTCTTTTCTGTTGATATTGGCCCATTTGTAATAGCCGCTTCTCTTTGCTGAGTTCCTCGCATATCTTGGCCATTTCACTCATCATACTGTCCGTCTTCGCAACAAGCTCTTCCACATTCTCCTCTGAAGACAGCTCTTCTTGCGGAATCATGATGGCGTTTCTCCTGCTCTGTAGAAAGCTTTTTTCAGACGCCATAAGAGACTTTCGGTTTCTGAGAGTGGCGATTTCGGTCTGAAGCACTTGCTTGTTATGGCTTAAGACCTGTTCTTCCTGTCGAAGCTCGGCAAGCTTGTCGAAAATGGTCGTATCAACGGGCGGAGGGATGAACCAGCTCAGTAGCTCCGAAACAATCGGAGCAAGGACTTCTTTCATATCCTCAAATCGAGGCTCGGTTGCAATCTTGTGGGTCATATCTTCCATGACCGTCTGATAGGCTTTCCGTAGCTCGTTCTGACGCGCAAGATCGGCCGCCGGCGTCTCGATTTTCTGGATTTGGGAAGTCAGAGTTTCAAGTTTCGGCTGCAGTTCGGCTAGCATCGCCTCCATCTGAGCGACCCTTCGATTAATTTCTTCAATCTCGTACTGCTTCAGCGCTATGAGGTGTGCCAATTCCTTTATTCTGGCCTTTTCACGATCGGCATTTTGTCGGGCTAGAGCATCATTCCTTCGCTTTTTGAGCTCATTTAGTTTGGCTTCGACCTCATTCAGCTTATTTTTTAATTGGCGGACTTTTTCCTCGCTGGTCGGTTCGAGCGTGCCATAGTCCGGATAGGATGATAACGCGTCTGTCAGCCAGTCATATCGGGACTTGATGACGCCTACGCCAGGAATGAGCGAAGAGACCATCCCTACTCGTTTGGCTTCAGCTTCCATAAAGAATTCATACAGTGCTTCCTGCCGAGACAGCAGTACATGAACGGCTTCTTCGGAGATATCGAAATGGTCCAAGATGTATTTCGTTACGGCCGAAACCCCATTGACGGCGTTGCCGTCGTGCTCAAGTCCGGCGTAACTACCGCGCTTGTCAATCCTTCGTCGAACAATGAGTCCGTCGTCGAAATGAAGATCGACAAAGGCTTCGCTTGATCCGACGGTAATCGCGTCCTTAAGGTCGCTATTAAGCGCACCTACGAGCGCGAAACGTATGGCTTCGATAATCGTGCTTTTGCCTGAACCGTTTGGGCCTATGATCAATGTCGTTGGGCCAAAGGAAATGTCGAGATTTCGATGCTTTCGGAAGTGACGTAACGAAAGACGAGAAATACTCATGACTCAACCTTCCCTCCGTTGACGTGGTTCTTTGGTTCTCCCAGAATGTCCCGAATAATCTCTTTTACTGCCGATGGACTTGAAGCCATAAGAATACGTTCGATATCCGCTAGTTTCGGATCGTCTGCGTAGAGACGCCGTAAAATCTGTCGAATATCGAACTGGCTGGACGTGAGTTTTTCCACAGGTCCCCTTTCTTTAGGGCTAGTCAGCAAAACATGAATACAAATGGCGTTCATGCTTTCTTCGGCTTTTAGCACCTGATTATGGAAATCGGCAGGATAACGCAAGACGCATACTGGTTTTACGAATCTTTCTGGAATGGTAGGATCGCACCGAAAACCATTGACTTCGGATACCGCTTTGTCTAATTCGTCGTCACCCATTATGGTGTATTCAAACCACTTCCTGGTAGGGATGATAATGCTTCGATAGGAAAGATCATCCTCGATAGCCCAGATGGCGCATGTTTTTGGTTCCGTTAGTCGTTGTGGCAGAAGCGGTCCTGGAGAAAGGACAGCAGGCAGATCGGAACCCAAATGAAATACCGTATGCTCGTGCCAATCACCGGAAACAACCAGCTTCTTCTTTAAAAGGGCTGGAATAGGCTCTTGGATACCGAAAGGCCATCCTGGCCGTTTCCAGTTTTGATGCGTCACTAAGAGATCACAGGAGATAGCCCGTAAAGGCTTGTAGGCAAAATCCATACCTGCAATCCGTAGATTACCGTCAGGCGAAAACCACTGCAGTTTTCCGTTGAGATAAACGACGTTGTCGTAGCCGTATGTAGACAGAATGGGAACCGTATTAAGATCATGCTGGCCTTGGACAAAAAGCACAGTACAGCCGACGTCCCGGCAGCGTTTAATGAACCGGGAGCATTTTGCTAAGGATTCGCCCCCGACGGTTTTGGTGTCGAAAATATCGCCAGCCAGAATAAAGCATTTAGGGGATAGCCGTTCAACTTCTTTTAGAATAAGGTCGAGAATGGTATCAATATCCTCTTTGAGTTCGTATGGCATAAAGCCTTTTATCGTGTCTCCGATATGCCAGTCTGCGGAGGCCAACGCTAGCATTCTGCAAATCCCTCCTTTTACGCCAGAAAAAGACTATCCGGTCTCATACAGCAACTAGCGCCGATGAATCGCACGGATTAAATTTCATAATATTAAGCGTTTTGTGCTCTAAGTGCTTGGACGGCACAATACAATATCCAGACATACTTCGCGGCTCAACAACAATTCCATAACTAATCAGCTTCGCGTCAAAAATATTAGGCAAGATACAGAACCGATTCGTATCAAGATTTCCGTATAGAATGACCGAGCTAGGTCGGCGGTTCTTCGGTAGGCGTCCGTAAATAAGGAATCGCTTTTCCATGCTCTCTGCGCCTATAACATCAATCATCGGCATCTGGAACACAACGCGATCATTTCGTACGATAAATAGCCGATTTTCGTCGTTGTCATGTGCCCATCCCAATAGAGCAATAATATTTGGCGCGATAGGATAGTAAAAGACCGGCTCGCATAGATGTAGCCCTGCGATATCGACGGTCGAAACAATATCATCGGGCGCGGTCAAATAACGCGTTTGAATTATCCCGTCACGGTAATTGGCGATCAAAAGCTTATCTACGTTGATCTGAGCCATTTGATCAAGCGTTGTGGCGGATATCTCCATCGTCTGAAGGTTGGTATAGTCAATACGATCGGGAGAGCGGTTTACGAGCAGTATCTTATGTTTTGCATTAAATCCATAGAACGCAGGGTTATGCTGGTAAAACCGATAAACTTGGTCGCTACTTACGACGCGAACCTTCCATTTGTCGACGCTATCATCGTTACCCGGAACCCGAGCAAGAACGTAGTCATAGCCAACAAACCCATACGAATCGTATACGCAACCTTTGGGAAGCGCAAACGCCCATCGAAGCTTGGTACCATCTATCCGATACACATCACTACTGCCATACCGCACAGCATATAATCTACCATCTCCTCCTTCAAATATAGCACCGTCAAAGTTAATAACGTGATAGGACCTATTCCGCATTGGACCCTCCTCCTCCTGTTAACTAGATCACAACAAGGCAAGAACCGACTGTTGACTCTGCGCAAACGTGATCAAACCAAACTGCTTTTGTTCCAGATCGGCTGTCGGAATAATGAGAAGATCCCGTTGCTTAAGTCTGGCTACGACACCCGAGCATAATAAGGAGGCGTCTGTAGCACCGCTTAGCACACAGAATCGCTCATTATCCAGATTTGCGTAAATATATCGGCGACGATCGGGCCAATGGTATAGACTGATAAGACACCGATTGCCCATGCTTTCGGCCGAGTACGTAAAAATTGGACTTTGTATCGGAAGCTGGAAGACGATAGATTGATCTTTCACAATAAAGAGCGCATAATCGTCCGACATTCCCAGAAGAATGACAATATTCGGTGCTAGTGGATAGTAGAATAATATCTTATGAATCGGAAGCCCATCTAGATCGACCGTCGAGACGCGCTCACCTCCCATTATATTGTGGATATGAATCAGACTCGGCGTGTCATATTTGGCAACGAGAAGCCTATCAACGTTTGGCGAGGATTTAACGTCGATCGCTGTTCGCCATTCTGTGATTGGGCGGGAACTCAAATCGGCACAGCGCATTTCACGACAATTATGAAACCCATCATTGTGTATGACAAGTGCTTGCCGTCCTACATTAAATCCATATGGTGCAGAATAACGGGACGACTGCGTATATCGGTATTCCTTTTGATTGCTCGGCTGAAAAATCCTCCATACCCGGTACGTCTGCCTGTATCGAGGGGTGAGTTGATATATGACGTGATCATAACCCGTATTCGTCACATAGAGATCAAGAGACTGCGGACTCTTATAAACGACCGAACCTAACTTATTGCCATTTAGTCTATATATCTCGCGACGGTTATAAACGACGGCATACAAATTACCGTCTTTCCCGTCAAATATACGGCCATCAAAACGAAATACTGGGTAGCACCTCCCGTCCACGATCGCCTCTTTTTGACTTTCTCGATCTTCTAGTTCATGCAACTTGATATGATCGGTTACGTTGCTTGCGGTTACACTTTGTCCATCAGGACAGGACACACTGCACATTGTACGATCCTCCTGTTCTACGGGTCACAGTAGCGCAAGCGCGGACTGTCGGCTCGGCATAGCCCTGATCAAACCAACTTGATTTCGTTCCAGATCCGCTGTCGGAATGATGATAAGACCATGCGGCTTAAGTCGGACTACGACGCCAGAGCACAATAAATCGGCTCCGGAGACGTCGCTTAAAATGCAGAATCGCTCGTTGTCCAAATTCGCGTAAATATATCTGTTATCATTGGCGCTATAACATATGCCGATAATACATCGATTGCCTATACTTTCGACCGAATATACAGCATGCGGATTGAGCAGAGGAAGCTGAAAAACGATAGACCGATCTTTAATAATAAAGAGCGCCCGATGGTCCGACATTCCCAGCAGAATGACGATGTTCGGCGCTAGTGGATAGTAAGTGAATACTTCATAAATATGAAACATGCCTACATCGATTGTCGAGACGTGCTTGTGCTCCATCAGATCGTACATATGAATAACTCTCGACGCGTCATAGTAGGCGACAAGAAGTCGGTCGACGTTAGGCATCGAACACAAAGCGAGCAGCACTCGTCTTGTCGTACGCGGACGCGAACGAAAATCGATGCCGACTACTTCGCGGTGACCCACCGAGTCTTGAAACGCAACTAGTACTTTTCGCTCTGCGTTAAATCCGAATGCGTTGAAATACCGGGCCGGAAACGTATATGTGTATTCCTTTTGCTCGCTTATCCGAAAGACCCTCCATGTACGGAACCTGCGTCCGCGTCGGGACAGAAATTGAGTTAGGGCGTAGTCATAGCCCGTCTTCGTCATCGATTTGTAAAACATTTGCGGGCCACAATAAAGTACCGGACCCAAGTCGTTGCCATTTAGCTTATAAATAGCGTCATGGGGATAAACGAGAGCATATAAGTTTCCGTCCTTTCCTTCAAATATCTCGCCATCGAAATTAAAAACTCGGTAGTCCATACTGTCCACGACTGCCTCTCCTTGCTTTTCTTGCTCCGGAAGCACATGTAACATAGGACAATGGGTTATACCACGCATAGTCACACTCCATCCGTAACACAACACGCCTGAATTTCATTCGTCGGAAGTAGAATGGTATGACCATTCATATCTGTCGCCGGAGCACGTGGAATATCGCTTAGTTTAAAAATATGAACCACGTCATAAATATTCTCGGTATACCAGCAGCCCTTCTCCTCGTCGTACTGCCGGTTAGAATCGGGAACAATCGCAACGTACCCGTTGTTCGTAATAGTCACCTCATCGGTCGGAATTGAGGTTACGTCAAGGGTATCTAAATTAATAAGAATCGTCCACAGATACGGCGTATCACCGCGATACGCGACATTCAGGATCATGTAACCTGCCTGAATGTCGGTTAGGCCTAATTCGTCTGGCAATAGATCATCAAATACAACCGTTCCTGTCTCAACGGAAACAATCGTAATACGATGGATATTCTGCACGCGATCGACAATCGTTTGTTGAACGAGATATTTACCGTCCGAAGAGATCCAGCGGTCTTCATAAATGTTCTCAATATCCCGTTTTTGCATGTCAAACACCACAACAGCGGTGTCCAGCGCTTTCGCAGAATAATAAGCAAATACAATTTTACTCCCGTGTACGGGGAGCACGCGCGGACCGGCTTCTAGGTCGTACATGATTCGAGGAATCGTACGAGGAGCAAACTTAATGCTGTCCACTTCCTTACCCTCCAGATTGAGAATCGATACACGAGACGGATACAGCGCGGCAATAAACGTTTTTCCTACCGCCACCGTATAGGCACGTAGATTTTTGGCCCATACGACACTAAAATCGTCATTCTTTCGCACATAGCGGGAAACACTAGAATGGTCACTCACGCCAATAATCGCTTTATCATCCATGATAAATACGGAACGCGGCCCTGAATACCGACTAACACACAGCAGGTCTTCTTCATCCAAACCCGGAAGAAGGATATCCAGGACACGATTATCCGATTTGATACCTATAGCATCACCCATCTGGTGGAGCTTAGGATTTAAAAAGGACGAAAGTACAATTGTCGGAATTACGCGGGTCACGGACCACCTCCGAACTTAAAAACGTTCACGCAACATGCGCCCATTGGTTACGTTATGCGGTCACACTCCATCTACAGCGCAATATGCCTGAACGGCATCCGTCGGAAATAGAACGATATGACGATTCATAAATGGCGCCTGAGCGCGTGGAAGGTCGCTTAGCTTAAAAATATAGACGGGGCGATAGATTTTATCGTCCGAATATATCACTGACGACTGCTGGAAACGATTTCTTTCGCCATATGTCCAATCGCTGTACGAAACAGCTGCGACGTACCCATCGTTCGTAATCGCAACATCATATGCGGGTATTGAGATCGTATCAAGTGTCTCTAAATTGACAAGAAGTATCCCAGCATCCTCGGTCTGCGCAATAATATGACCGGCCTGAACGCTACACCGGACGACATCGCGGGACAATATGTCCTCAAATACAACCGCACCGGTCTCGATGGAAATGACTTTAAAACGAAAGTCCTGATCAACGTCCGTAATTATTTGCTCAAATAGATACCTCCCGTCCGGAGAAATATAACCGCGCTCATAAATGTTTTCAATATCTCGTTTCTGCATATCAAACACGACAACGGCACACAGTGGGCGCCGAGAACGATAGGCAAACACGATTTTGCTACCGTGGGCGGGAAGCGCGCACAGAGTGTCGCCCCGACGGCTTGAGATCGGAGGAATCGCGTTGGCGCTAAACTTAATACGATCAACTTCCTTCCCTGTCATATCTAAAATAGATATCCGTGACGGATACAGAGCCGCAATAAACACTTTTCCTACGGCCACGGCATAGGCACGCGTCTTTTTAGACCATAGGGTCTCAAGCTCATCGGTCCTCAGCATAGAGCGATACAACGTAATCTTGTCGGCTACTTCAATAACTGATTTATCGGGCATGATAAACATGCCATGCTTTGAAGGGTTAGCACGAGGAAATACATTCTCCGTACCCAAACCCGGAAGAATAATTTGCATGGGGCGATCGGCGGATTCGATACCGATGGCGTCGCCCATCTGTCTGAGCCTGGGAATTCGTAATGGAAACGCCGTTGCATGAATTACGTCGACCATGAAACACCTCCTAACTAAAAAAGAGGGACACGAAAAAAACATAACTAAAAACAAAAAGGGTGGCAAACGCCACCCCAATATTAAATGCCTCAAAAAACGACAACTGGCCTGTCGAACCCGACTTTCGACGCCGCAGAAGCCACAAATTCGCCTAAAATTTGATTCCGGAATCAAATTTTAGGCGGTCCCGGCCGCATATCGGCCCATAATGGCGATGATTCGATCAAAATTGGGCAAAATCTTACCCCCGGACTGTTGGAATTTGACCCTTTCTTCTCGAATACAGGCCGAAAGCTCAGGCCATTGCAGACTTTCTTCCTCTGCCTCATGCAAATGACCTATAATACGAACCCGATATGGATAGCCTTGCTGAAGCTCCGTTGCTAGAACCATCGCTGCTCCAATGTGCTTCTCGACACATTCCATACAACTGGGTCGTCCTTCTGCTCTCATAGGCGGTGCTCCTACAACAGGATGAAATGACGGTCGTGGAAAAAAAGGTGGTGGGGGTGGTGGAGGAGGAAACAACGGTCTATGTCCGACAGCCGGCGCAGGCGGTACCGGCGCTGGCATCGGAGGCTGGTTAGGCTGATTTGCTTTCTTTCCACATCCGCATCCCATGGCTACGCGATTAACGGTGCTCCACTAAAATAGGTACCGTATAAAGGACTGCTATCCGGACACGCGGCGTTTTCGGCTTCATTCCGACAATAGGAGAGGGAATATGTTATTTGTGCTTGGCATGATTCCGAATCTACCATAATTCTAACAGCGTCTACACAACCATACCAGATCGTCGAACCTAGGTACGGGCCTACAAACGAAATAATCGAGCCCGGCGATGCAACCCGGAATGCGTATGTCGGCGTACAGACAAGCACGGCTTTACGTGTTTCTAAGAACTCTCGCATCATCATAGAATATGCGGCCGCGTTGGCAAGCGTGGCCGGATCACCGCCTTTATTTGCAGCAATCGGAAACTGCCCTCGCGGATCGCCTATCGACAAAACGTTTCCTGTATAGACCACCGACGGCGCCAGTGTAAGCAAATAATCAAGAATAGGCGGCGCACGTCTTAAGGTAATAGTGCCCGGCCAAGGATTGGCAACGCCACCCACAATAGGAGTAGCCGATACGTCGCCGGGACCAAGCCCATAGATACTTTGAACCTGAGTATATAAACCATAAAACATAATGGATTTTTGGAATGTCCGCGCCCCGACATTTGCTAGCTGCTCTTCTCTCAAGATAGGAAATGACGCATACGGACACGTCGGTGTCGAGGGAACGATAAGCGCCGAATGCACGCACGGTATGATATCGAGCATAAAGTAAGGACAGAAAGCTTCAACGAGGCGCTTCCATAACGTACTTCCCCAGCTTTCTTCCGGTTTTTTGGGAAGATCAAGACACAGCATCGCAATAACGTTGGGAAGCTCTGGAATGATATTAAGAAGTCCCGTCGGAAGCAACCCTAACGAGGTAATCCGGCTCAACGCCATTCGGGCCTGTGGTATATCCGGAAGCCGGAAAAATCCTACGTCTTCGAGGAAGTTGGTACGAAGAATTTGCATCAAAAACGGTTTGACCTTGTCCTCCCACAAATCGCCAAGCGCATATAAATGTCGCATTGCGGAAACAAGATGGCCTCCAATAGGAAGCTGGCCCGCAGGCAAAGCAAAGTTGAAAGGATGGCCAGTTAGGCAGACGGGATTTTCGGGCGAGCTATATGCCGAATGCGGCGCAGCATAGTTTAGCCAGTCAAGCCAATGATTGATATGCAGCTCGTAGTGAAGCGAACTTCCCGTCTCGGTTCGCGAAAGATGGACAATAATACCGCTTATAAGAGTCGTGCCGCCAAGAACTACTTCCGCCGCATATAAATCAGTAAACCTCGGCGACATGTACGCGATTGGACTTAGCTGCGGAACACCTGCTAGTATGCTGCGTAGCTCATAACCGCCTGCAACAACAATTGTCGCTTGCGGGATTTGATTCTTAGCGTAAATACAGTCGATCTTCACGACGGGAGCTACGGCTATGCCGGAGCCGCCCGTAATAATGCAATATGCGGTAAAAGGAGGCGACTTAACAAGGCTAGGCATAAACTCCGACCAGCCGAAGGCTAAAAGCAGATACAGGGCCAGCAACGTACGACGTCGCGGTTTCGACGCATATTCCCCGAAACCCTCCCACTGCCATGATCGCGTTTAACGCAGGCAACGGTCCTTCTGGATAGAGTCGTCCTCCACTAGAGTTGCATGGAGCGTACAGAGCACCTTGTATTTCGACTACCGACGCTCTTTCGACAAAGGTCGCATAAAACAAAATGTTGCCTAGCGTATGCAGAACCTGATAACCTGCTCGTCTTGCAATCGTTATTCGGTTCACCGCGCCGCCGAAGGTATGATGAAACTGTACCGTAATCGGTACAGCGTCCTTTACGACGGCAACAGCACGGTTCTTTACCGGCAATACTGTGATTGTCATGCGCGCTCGAAAGTAATATTATCGAAATTCAGTCCTGCGTATGAATCCGCCGGCGGAGTCGTAGAAATATTCGGTGTTTGTATAGCCGCGGGCATCGGGGATGTATAAGGACTCAGAAAATTGATCTGTGGAACATTCGACGCGTAACCAGCAGCGTCCAAATTAGGAACAGGTATCTCAGGGAAATTCGGTGCTGGCGGCAAACCGAGAGATGGAACATTAGACGCGTAACCAGCAGTGTTCAAATTCGGCGCTGGTGGCAATGGCAAATCGCTCGAAGGAATAGACGTGCTGGGATTGGATGATATGCCCGTGTTTGCTGACCGGCCGCCTATACTCGTATTTTGGCCAAACATCCCCAGCACGCTGGAAGGGGCAAGCCCCGTCACAACAGAACCGAGTCTTCCTAAAAATTCCGTAAGTTGGTCATCCGGATTCATCGCGACGCCTTTGTAAAATCATTGCCGCTATTTGATTGAAATCATACAAAAAGTTAAACGCACTCGCAGCACTGGATGCCTTACTGGTGTCAAGCGCCGACAGAATGCTCAACAGCGCCGACATCAAAACCGCCTGTTCAGCCTCATGAACACAATAGTAAGCAATTTTTACTGCAACCGGCATTCTATCCATCGCAGCAAGAACTATTGCTCTTGCTGCGATGTTTTTACGAAAAAATCCGGATCCGCCGCCCGTTTTACGATCTTCTCTAGTCGTTGCTTGAAGTCGTCATATACATTTTCAATCGCGGTATAGATGGTCGTCGTGGTCGCGATATTGTCGCAAAACCATCGTACAAGATGGGACACGACGTTCTGTGTCGATCTGGCAAGCTCGGAGACGGGTTTAAAAAGGTGAGTCTTATTTTGAAGTTGATTTTCAAACCGCGATATTGCGGCAAAGACCTCCGCTTGCTTGCGGTTGATGTTTTGGGTTTGTTCGGCTTCATCGAGAAGCCGGATATCATGAAGCGATAGCTCACGAAACATGACGGTAAGATTTCCAAATAAGGTGTACTTAGCCTCAAACGGTCTTCCTGCCGCTAGACAGTTGAGATATTCAATAACGTCGATATCCGTATCTTTTGGAACTGACGTCGTTTCCGAAACGTTAGACATAGAATAGTCCCCTTTTTGACAGACTAACGACATTACCGTTTCGCTAGAATATGTACGTTTTTAAGGAAATTTGATTCCGGAATCAACTTTACCCGGACGATGGCTGATCGCATCTCATGTCCGGATAGCATGGCTGCAATCCATAGATGCCAATGGAGTTCTCGTGTTTGATGCTAATAGGTATATCCGCATGGGACTCAATGATTTCTGGAGGAGGTCCCGCCGTATTATAGTACTCATCCAAAATGGTCTTATCTTGATCATACTCTTTTGGCCGTGCTTGACCGGTTGGATCATAGCCAGGATAAGACCCGCATGGTTTTGGTACGAACAGACGAATTCGAGCGTGACTTTCTTTTAATATATTATCGTACGTCTCGCCGAGCCGATACGCAAGCCGATACCATCTTGGCTTTATAAGCTCAATGCATTTTGTACACATCTGATTGACGGACCTGAAGGTGAAACAGTACGAAGTCGTCGGTATGTCGTTTGCAAAACTATTAGGATGCAGGGCAGAGATCGTGCTTGTAACGGTTGTAACTACGTCATTATACCTGGCTTGATCAAACCCGGATTGATCGACGCGATTGCATTGGATTTCAGTCCCAATTTGCTTAACCGGAACGATGAAATGATCTTTTGCCGCGAAATAAACCGTGGGATCTGCATCGTCCTGCCGATAGGCCGGATATCGAAAGACAACAGCACAATCGACATGATGATTGACGCTATCTCCAACCAGAACAATATGACCATTTGGTTGTCCTGGAGCGGGACGGCAGGCTTCCAGTCGGATTTCGCCTCCGCCATATCCCGATCCATGCGCAACCATATGTACACCCGCAGCATAACCGGCTATTACATGCTGCGGACATACCAATCGAATACCGCCGATGGTCGTGTTCTCACCCAAGGCTTCGGGGTCGTTACTAAAAAACCAACTCGGATCATCAGCCGTACTTCGGCTCTCGATCAGCACGCCATGAGCACCACCGTCGAGAGCTCCGGCTAGATGAAGATTGTGTTTAGCTGCCAGCCGTGTATCTTTTTTGGCTTGTATATCAATACTTCGGTCGGCCGTGGCAATAAAATCGCTTCCTGCAAGGACACAGACTTCCCGTCCCGATCTTAAGAATACTCCGCCCGGCGCGTCGATGAATATTTTGCCGCCGGTCATCGCAATTTCGCCGCCATAACCATCACCGATCGTGATGGACCCGTCCGGAAGAATTGCGATGTAGGCTACGCTATTGAAAACCTTACCATCATTTAATCCCAAAATATTAAGATCGGCTTTGTCCGGCGGCGGCATAAACTTGCCACTTTGCAGCTCGTCTAATCCTTTTAGACTCATTACACGGTCCCATCTCTGATTTTGATAGACTTTTTCAAAATAATCTTTCTCATTAGCGCAGACAAAGTCATCTCCATTTATAAACTTCTGCGATCCAAACCAGACAAAAGAATGAAGCAATACATCCCAAGTAGTCAAGGCATACGATACGGCTTTAAAATTGCCTGTCTGTGTGTCGTGTGGCCACGAACGAACAGGATCATTCAATTGAAGACCGGTATCATTTATTCGCTTCTTCCGACGTGGCGCAGAAATAATGGGCGTCTTTATCCAGCCGAAACCGGCCGACGACCGAACACAATAATAGCCATCAATACCCAACTGTTCGTCATAGAGCCCTACATAGCCTATTTCTTTTTCCTCGTCGCCGCTCGAACTACCGTTATCATCACCACTGCTACTGCTACTACTGCTGCGACTGTCTTTTTTGCCTTCAAAGGCATGATAAGCATCTAGCTTTTCGATCGGCAGGCCCACTAGAAATGTCCGCTTAAAGAAGCCAAGCGCGCCCTTATATTCCTGCAAACGATGGAAAGGAAATTGTCCATAATCCGCACAATCCGTTGCTGCAGCCCAAATCTCATCGGTAGGCCTGCTCGTGCGTGGATCCAGCCCTGTATAATAATAACCAAGTAGTTCGTGCCTCTTTAGATTAACTCCTTCGTACAAACACATAAGATTGGATGCTGCCCATCCTGTCTTCTCATGCGCTGCCGATCTCTCTTCATATGTCCTGCCGCTGATCCGGACCGTGCGGTCCATTGCAAAAACAAACAGGCCCGTTGCTTCGTCGTAACGAAGCTGCGCTAAAAACGGGTCAATCGTAAACGCCATCCCATTTGCAGTAAAACCTTGTTCGAGTCCACAGGCATCCGCAAACGTTCGTCCTGAGAAGTCCGGATAGCCCAACAATGTCGCTACCGGAGCCCAGACGGAATGATAAAAGTCACATCCGATAAGGGATACCTTATCTGGAACAGGAACCGGACCTACGCGGGAAAGCGGCATGGCGCCGACAATAAAGGCGTGCGGATACCCGGGATGGACAAGAAGCAACACATAATCGCCGGGAGTATACGTCGGCGTTGAAACCGTTCCGAATTGGCCTGGACCGCCTACACGTAAAGGCGTGGCTAGAACAGGTAGCCCGTCGCCAGTAATAACTTTATAAACTTGCAAGTAAGGCGACATGCCTACGACCCTGCCGGCTTTAATCGTGCCCTGGGTTATAGGCATTGTTGTCGTTATATGCGTCGGATCCGGGCGCGGTCCGCCAATATCTGCCTCTGTTTGATGCTGTCGTGGCTGCGGAGCCGGAATCTGTCTAAGCTGTTCAGGATCTGCCTTTGCACTCATTGTTGATCTTCCACTTTTTTCAATTTTGTTTAACTGCCACTACTACTTCCGCTACTGCCCGTTTCGATTTCCATATTGAAGCACTGGATCGAAACGGATGTCATCAGTGCAGGCGCATTTGCCGAGATCGTTCCGCCGATAAGCTTGATAATCGCCGATGAAAATCGAATCGTGATCGGCTGAGGATTGTTTTCGCACGCAGTTTTCACCTCGATCTCGATTTTGCCGCCTCCATTGCATGCCTTGGACAGTCCTTGCAAGAATGCGGTAATGGCGTGCGTCCCGCCAATAATACCATCGAGGCTGATTTCACCTATCGGGACACCGCGAATAAGAATCATATTGCCGGTTACAAGATCATAGACCGGCGATACTTGTGCCGAAAAGCCATACTTAACCTGCAGCACAGCCATCGGCTCTGCAATAAGCTGATTATTGTCGCCATAAACCTTAACGGTCGCATGACCTATCGTATATACGGCGTCGAGCGTCGGATTGGCATCAAAAACATTAATCTTGGTGGTCATGGCGGCTCTCCATTAGGTCGTCTTGGTGACGACAAAGGATTTTTCAAAGTCATAAACAACGGCAATTGTCGTTTCCCACAATTCCGCAACATGCTGCGACGGCATGGTACCGGTGAGTTTGGCCACAAGAAGCCTTGCGACAGCCAAGCGTCGTTCAATGGGACGACGCATGGAAATAAAGAAATTCGCAACTTCAAACGCCAGTTCCGCCGACTCAATAGGAACAGAAGACACACAATTCAAAATATGGCTTCCTTGCCATAACATCGGTGCTACAGCTTCGCTATCACTGACGATGGTGTATCCGCCCATCAGTTTATTCAGTGCCGGAGTCCAGTCACCGCGGGTAAGAATGATGGCCGGGGTCTGATCGGCTGATTCAGGCGTCCATACATAATAAGGTTCGATTCTAAGTTGCGTCTCGGTGTAATCCGGCGAGTAGATTTTATTTCGCAAATAAGGAGAAATGATTCGTGTCGAATCGGAAAAATGCTCTGCCAGCAGTTCCTTTAGGACCCGATCAAAATACAACGGCGAAGGACCGTTTCGACAAACCTCTTCGTACGGAATTACGACAAAAGGGTCTTCGGACATTTACGCAACCTTCAGGTCGTAAATAGGATTATCGGGCGGAATAAGGCTCATTCCGGCCTGAATGACAACGGGAATACCATTAAGTTCGGCCGTAATGTTGGCTTCTCGTATAAGATATCTCATCTTGGATACGCTGTCTACCCAGACATCCCTCGGATAAACAAAAGGAAGGCCGACAAAAAGCCCTTGCTTAACCGCGCTTACTACCGTACCCAGTTTTGGATCCATCTTGGCTGCAATCTGCTGGCCTCCGATGAAAATCACCGGAGAATCGGCAGGACGCCAAAATCCGCCTACAATCCCCGTACCAAAGCAGATTCGGCATTTGCTATCGACGGCAGATTTAATGGAGGCTGCCGCCGCAGAACATGTGCACGGCTGACCGACAATTCGACGATGTAACAGTTGGCCTCGAATTCGAGGCATCGAAGGACGCTCTAAACGAAGCAATCGATAAAGCTTTTTTGCAATATAACGCTGACGCCAGGTAAGCTCCCCAAGCGAGGCGACTGCTCCGGATATGTATTGGCCTGAAGGGGTGGTTAGGACGACCCTAAACAGTGGGGTAACGTTCGGAATATAATGCCGTCCTTGTTCGATCCTAACGAAGTTGCCATCTTGGATAGGATCGCCGATGTTTTCCCAAGCGTTATCTTGACTATTGAGATTGTTGATCTGGACTTGAAAGTTCCAAGGTGTTGGATCAGAAAACGGTCCCTCTAAGTCCCAGGATATTGTCCAATATCCTGTCTCTGTTTCGCAGACGACCCATTTAAAGGGTGGTGTATTTGGAGGGATATTAGGCCACATTTGGAGTCGATGGTGCTTGCGGCGTACCGGGCGTGTTCTGCTGTAACGACTGCAATATTTTCTTCATCGTATTAATAACGAGCATCCATTTCGCAAGTGTCGGGTTATTAGGCTGATTGGTAGGCGCCCGTTGAAGCGGCGATTGCGCACCAGGAGGAGGAGGAGGATTGATGCCTCCCGGCGCAACCCGAGGATCGGCTTTATTCGGCTGCACTGCACCCACTTTGTAGCCTCCTAGATAATATGACGGCCCATATAGAACGTCCCAAATTCGATATAACGTACGACGAATAGGCCCAACGCCTTTGTACCCGGCAAGCTCTTCAACAAGCGGTTCGGACTCTTCGGTTCCTGCAAGTATTTCAATAGGATGCCGAGGTATCGCAGGAGGTTCGATCTGGATATTGTGTCGTTTCACAAACTCCTTCCATTTTGGCGTATCGGGCACTGGGAGGACGCCGTTTTTAATCGCGACTAGCACTTCCGGCGTATAGTTTTCTTGAACCCAGTCATTAAAGGCTCTCGTCGCAATTTCGGAAGAAATTTCATTGATTAGCCTGATTCGGCTTCGAGTCAACGTGCTGGTATGCGGATGCTTTTGCAATTCGAGTAGGTACTTTGGCGCAGTAGCGTGTACGAGCTCGTGGTACAACGTCTGCAACAAGGCAACACCTTTAGTCGGTGCGAGCGCAATAATGGGCTCGTCTTTAATCCGCTGGAAAAAGCCCATCACGCGGCCGACCCCAGTGGCCTCCATATAGAGTTTGTCGATATTAGAGCCGAAATTCTTCAACAGATGGGCAAAAGCCTGTTTGACTCTGGGATTGACTTCATATTTGCCCTTGCTTTTCTTAACAAAATATGCGTCAATAAGACGCTCATCACCATGTGTCAGATAAACCCGCGCCCATATGTCGTCCAATCGCTTTATCGGCGCAGCGGCATAGTCCGGCAGCTGTTCGGCCAGTTCTTTAACATCTACCGATTGCGCCATCTCTTCTTGTTCTTCCTGGAATTGTTTCTCCGTTTCCTCCCACCATTCTCGAATGTAGGTTGGGTCTAATTTATCCACGATGTCTCGGAAAAGATCCAAGACCATATTGATCGCCGCAACCTCGACAGGCCTTTTACCGTATGTAAGGGCAATTCTTAATTCGCGAAGCCGCTTTCGAGCTTCGGCCCTCGTCTTTGCCTTCGACAAATCTTCGGCAGCAATATTGCCAACGGCTTTTATAAGCTTTCGGGCAGCTTGTTTGACGAGCATGGCGTCTCCGTCTCATGGAATAATGCGGAAGGTATTCATCATATTGCGATGATACTTCAGACGCATCACTTCTTCGAGATACTTACGCTGCGCCTCAGCTAACGCCACACTATATTCTTGAAGCTTGCTATCGTTAATGGCAATGCCGGCGGCTTGGTATGCAAGACTATTCTTTCGATAATGCTCGACAAGCATGGAATAGAGCTTTAGCTTGACCCCGGTAATAAAATTGCAGCAGTCCCAAATAGAATTCGTAGTAACCATAAGCCGCGGGGTAAACGGAGGAGATGTATTCCATTCATCAACGGCTTCGATGGCCGCAATACAGATATCGGTCAGATTAAACTGCTTCTGGCCAAGGAGCTCATTTTCGATTGGGCTTGTGTCAAATAGGGCTAGCCGAACACGCGATATCGGGGGGAATTCGGTACTTTGTTTCTGATCGGGCGAAGGATCGATATAAACAAAGTATTCCCGGGAATCGACCCACTTGTCGTCTTTATCGAAGATTTTTACGAGAACATTATAGATACCCGGAACGTTCTTGACTTGATCGAGAAGCGAAAAAGAAATTCTTCCGCCATCGCGATCGATGATCGTAACATCGGAAGAATCGGGAAACCAATCCGGCTGGCTTCCCTCTTGGAAATAGGCTTTTAAACTGGCCTGTCCGTAAGGCCCGGAGTGGCCAAGGTTGATAGGATTACCGTTATCATCGCGTATTACAGCTTCCAGCGGCGCATCCATACCTGCCTTGGTATGGAAGGCAGTCTTTTTGGAGTAAACCGGCTGCCCTAAGAATTGAGGAATCTCTTCACGAATAGTGGCCATCGTTTATTTCCTGCGGAACGGGTCTTCGGCGAAAATGATATAGAGCAGATCGAACAGCTGCTTCCGCTCCATATCGTCGGTCTTAGAAAGCTCTAATTGATGAAGAATATTCGCAAGATGAACCCTGTCGTCGGCTACTTTGGACATATCGAGTAGCCAAAACTCTTTGCCGTCTAAGGCCCGTTTGAGCGTCTCTATGATGCTCATAGATTCGGCTTCCGGAATTGGCGATAGTAGAGAGGTCGAGACGCGATTACGAAATTTTTGATTCCGGAATCAAAAATTAGGTGGGTAGCTTCATCCTGAGATAGCCCAACTCATCGATCCAAAGCTGATAATTCTCAAGACCGACTTCGGAGGTTGGAAGCCCTTGCCACTTAACAATAAGCGGCGATCCAGACCCTACAAACGAAGATTTCGTGACCGTGATCGAAGACGTGCCGTCCGCGATGGTGATCGTATCGCCTGTAATAACAACCGATGTTCCGCCTTTTAAAATCTCAATGCTTCCGGGATTCCCGGTGTTAATGCTTACGGTCGACGATGCCATCGAACCGTACGAATCGGGAACAACGGCTTTATTTGGCGCAATATCTCCCGGAGTTGTGTTTAGAGCCTGGAACTGACTCGACGAAACGGAATTTATTTTACCGTCTGCTGCAACAACGAGTGCCTTCCCCGCTGTCCACGACCCCGCCGTAACGTTAAGCGTCTGAAACTGGCTTGAGCTTACGGAATTCAGCTTGCCGTTTGTATCAACAACAAGCGCCTTCCCGGAAGTCCAGGCGCCTGGTTCGACAGCAAGCGTCGTAAGTTGCGTCTGCCCCACCCCAGGGGCAATCTGACCAGACGAATTGGCTACAACCGCCGCATTGGCGACAATCGTGCCTGGAACGGCGTTTAATAGTTCTCCTACAAGGCTTCCGGCCGTAATGGTCTTATTCGTCCCCGTAGGGGCCATTGTATGATCACTGACGTCAACAACTTCCAGTTTGTCGCTGGAGCTGAGTTCGGCACGTGGAAGCACATTAAGATCGGTAATTTTAGGCATGGCGACGACTCCATCTGGTAACTATGTACAAAGACACGATTTTCGCCCATATTTCAATGCTACTACATTTTGTAGACGGAAACAAGGTCTTCAAGCTTCACGACCGAACGTCGCGTCCGTTTGCTTTTTTTGAACAAGAAAGGCCGCGTCTCCCTTGCGAGAAACGCGGCCCGTTTTAATTTAGAAATGGCATCGCGGGTCGTCTAAACACTCGTCATTATCTGATCACGATTTCGAAGAACTATTCGATGCATTCACGCACTCATGGCAGCTCTCAAATTGCTGAGCTACGATATATCGGCGCTCATCAACAGTATCGTACGATTGGCTTTGCGTCACAAGCCCACAGAAACTATGGCTACCATCTTCTGAGGTAAGTTTCACAATTCGGTCGCTATATGTCGCAAGATCTTCTACATTCGGCAAATAAACTTTGTCTAAAGTCGTGCAATCTACAACAACCCAAAGCGGTTCCTGCTCAAAATTAGGCTCGAACATGTAACTTGTCTCGGTGATCGCACCTGCCGACATTAATGTGTCTAACGTCTTTTGGAATGCTGTAAGAGCACGTCCAAGTTGTTTAACGCTGCGCGTTAACGCTCCAAGTAACGCATAGAGCGCTTCCCGTGTCGGAGCAACAAAAGAGTCGCCCGATCCTAATTTAAGCTCACCAAAAAGATCGAGCGGTTTATTAACGGTTAATTTTTTGGCCATGATTGGCTATCCTTCGACATCTTCAATCGTAATTGCGCCGCTTTGTTCAAGCTGCTCGAGAAGAGCTTTAACTTTATCAAGACGTCGTTTATTACGACGAAGAAGCCCGCCCGGATATCTGACAAAGGCTTCGACTAAGCTATCTCCCGTTACAATGGCATCTTTCGGGAAATAGCGACCATTAATACGGACACCACCTTCGCGGAGTACCTTAAAGGCTTTCATATTTGTTAATCTCGGCCAAAGATGGTCTTAACGGCATCTAAAAGATAAGGGTCAACCGAGGCGGATTCATCCGCTGCGGACTTTTCCATTTCGGCGTTGCCGTACTTCCGCAAGAGCTCGCCGGCCTCTTCTCCCATCTTAACCAAGAGATTCACTTCCGCTTGGTTTTCAGGGATAATACCGAGTTCAGCAAGCCTACGGAGGTACGCAGGCACCGCATAGTTCTGCTCGATATATCCCAACGCTTGAGCAATCTTTTCTTGGCTGGGCATACTATCTCTCCTCGAACATCAATTTCTCAGAATTTTACGGAGATTACGTATGATTGAACTTCGCGCGGGCCACGGAGTAGCCGTTCACGATCGCCGCGCCAACTTCTTCATAGGAGAACCACAGAATCTGCCAAGCCTTGGCTTCGACATACATGGTGAGTTCTTCGCGGCTATAAGCCTTGCCGAGGCCTCGCGGATCCGCAAACAGGTAGCATTCGTTATCGGGAACCAGATGGCGCTTAATCGTGATAACCCATTTGATATCCTCGAACTGATCATACAGGTTACCACCCAGCAGCACTTCCTGGCTCCGCTGACCACCCATTTCCATGAAGTCCCACTTACGGATTTCTTTAGCGGTAACGTTGTTGATCACAATCGTCTGGGTTTCGAAGTGGGCGGGGGTGCTGGGCAGAATCTGCAGCGAGCTCACGAAGGTTTCACGGTTCAGCCCGCCTGAATACCCGACGTACTGGACAACACCCGTCATCGGGCTTGCGCCGTTAACGGTGTTGCCAAGCACCGTATTCACGGCGGCAAAGAAGCGAGAGTCCTCTTGGGCCATGACGTCAAGGACAGCTTGGTCGGCAATCACTTGACGGATATCGTATTGATAGGTGCTCAAGAGGCTCTTGTCGCCCATGAAGGTCGGGCTTTTGATACGGGCGAAGGTCAGTAAGTACCGATCGCCATGGATGAACCATTGGCTGGAGTTCGTATTGTAACCGATACTCACGGCGCCAGGGCTGTTCGGTTCTTTGAACAGCACGATTGCCGGAACGTCCGTGCTGACTTGCGGATGGAGTTGATCCGAGGTGATCGGCACGAACGGCAGGAAGCGCCGTTGAACGCCGGTTTCACGAGCCATCAACCGAACGAAGTTATCCAGATCCTGCTGGGCGGCAGCCTTCTCATAAGGATCGCCCATCAGTTGGTTAAACAAGGCTTCATTCAAAAGTCGATAATCCTTAATGGGATCACCGGTTTGGACCACAGTATCTGCCATAGTCTCTGTCTCCTTATATTCTTAGTTGAAGTTAAGTTGCTCAGACTGAATTAGCTTCCGGACTTCGGCAAGAAGTAACTCCAGAACGTCAGCACGTTGCGTTTCATGGCGTTCACGCCAACGGGACTGGTCGGATATTGACCGGGTCCGTAGGTCTGATAGTCATAGCCCCAATGCACAGAGGCCACGCCGCAAATCCAGTTCGTATAGAAAGTGCCCGGCGCAAGCAAACCACCGATGTTACTGGCATCAAGCGCAACCGTCAGAGGAGTATTCACACTGTAGTTAACACCTTGGCCGGTTTTGTATTCGGTGGTCTGGAGCTCGAAACCACCTGTAGCAACAAGGCCCGTAATAACACCGCCCGGGGCAGTATTCACCTGCACCAGATTGCCGGCGGCGTTAACACCGGTATCCGCCACATCGTAGCCTTGGCCGCCCTGCAACAGATAGAGAGGCATCGGGTTACCAGCGGTGTTCGTCGGCGTAGCCAAAGTCACGGTACCCGCATTCGCGCCCGAACCGGAAACAAACCCGACACGCCCTGCAGGCCAGGTGCTAATCGTCTGCAGGAGGGCGGTATCAACCGGCGCCACCTTCTGCAAATGAGTAGGCGGGTTCCACCCACGCACAACATTCAATGCATGATCGTAAGCTTGAAGGATCAGTCTAGCCATCGTTTTAATCTCCTTCTTAGAGTTTTTCGTCTAATGTACCGTTATGCGCGAGACAAAATCCGCTGAGCAAACTCCTGCGCAGCCGGGAGATCCTCAATTCGAGGAATATGATCCACGGCCACTCGGCGGATAGGAGTGCTGGAACTACCGCCTACGGCTTCACCAATAACGCCAGATTGGCGAACGCTTGCCTTTTTAGCCATCCGCTCGATAATTTCGAGGCTACCTTCGTGTGTGCTTAAGAGTTTTGCCGCCACGTCTTTTTGGTTAACCGTGATAAACGAGTTCGCGACAAGGGTATCAATCACCTCCGGAACTCGTTTCGTCACGGCAGCTTGCTTTTCGACGTAGCCACTGGCTCGATTGGCAAGCTCGCGGACAACGAGCTGAAGAGCTTCGGCATATTTTACAATGTCTGCCATATTTGATGTCTCCTCTGCTTAGTTCCTACTTTTATTGTACAGATCGGAAATGAAATCTTCAACGTGGTCTCGCAACCGACGAGCACGAGCCCGTTTTTCTGCGGGCAATCGCGAAAGCGGAACATATCGACGGCTTCGCAAATGCGCTTCAGCGCATTTCGCCAATTGATATCCAATCCGGCCGCCTTTAGAAGCCAGATCAGTCAGGCTTTCACCACGAGCAAGAAGCGCATCTAGAGTCGCCGAGAGAATTTCCTCGTCGCTGGCGCGTTTAATTTCTTCCTCTTTTTTCTTCTCTTCCTCCGCAGCCGGCGCAGGAGCTTCGCTCAGAAGCCGTTCGAGGATTTGACCCTTTTCTTCTTCGTCTTCCTCGCTCGGTTCTTCCTCAGTGCCAGGCTCAAGGCCTCGAGGTGCTCCCGAACGGCCCGCAGCCTCTTCAGCACGAACGAGATCCGAAAGAGCATCAACAAGCCTATCGATATCTTCGGCGGGAATAACGGGAACGTTGGAAGGCTCTTCAGCGGTCTCTTCGGGCGTTTCCTCGGGCTCTTTTACTTTGACTTTTGGGGGCTCGTTCTCAGATTCTTCGGTCTCCTCATATTCGTCCGTGGGCATCTTTTTCTTCTTTTCTTTCCCTTCTTCCTCTTCTTCAGCCGCATCTTGCGCAAGCTTTACGCTATGCAAAATGGCACCGACGAGATTCGCCCGAGCTCGTGCCTCCTCGACGACTTTGCTGGCAACAAGGCGCGAAAGAACCGTAGGCGAAATCTCGCTGAGAAGATAACCACTATCCTCCGCGGCCTCTTTCAAGAAGCCTGCAATGCGGGCAGCGTAATGAACTGCGGCTTCGGCGAGTTCATTAGTACTAGCCTTTTTGACTGCACTCTGTTTCTCGACGCTAAGCCCGGAAGAGGTGGAGACGTCTTTAGGTTTATCCTCAGGTTCCGGAACACCTTCATAGCCGCTAGGACCAGCCAAAAGGTTTTCAGCACCCTCGGTGGTTTCCTCTTCTTTGTCTTCATCCGTGTCCACTGGTTCTTCCTCGTCATAGCTGGCGGTACCCGAGGGAATCGTTTCCTTGTTTTCCTGCAAAAGCTCGTCGGCAAAATCGCCGGGCTTATGCTCTCGGGTTCTGTCATCCGCGTCGTCACCAACCGATGCTTTCTTGACCTTCCCTTCAATCACTTGACGAAGGAGATCGGTGATTTCTTGCAAAGATTTGGTCATATTTGCTCCTCCAAATGAAATCCGCGAAACGCTCGTTTTTCAATTTTTTATTATAGCATATAAGAAACACCCAACACAGCTACTCTTAAAAATTTGATTCCGGAATCAAATTTTTTAAAACTGTACGGAAACGGCAATGGCTGCCATTTTCCGGAAATCTGGACTATCAACGTAATTTGAAAGAACGGCCAATTGATATAGGGCGTATTCCCTGGCTAAAACCTGCCCCAATCGCTCATCGGCCTCCTTCTCCAGGGTTACGTAATGGGGGCTATAACTGGCCGTCTTAATCGCGAATTCAAACGGCTTTATCGAGTAACAGGAAACGATAGGACGAATATCAACGGAACCGGCAACTTTGACGCTTTGGGTCGAAATATACGGATTACTTTCTATTATAGAAACTACATCGCTCTGTTGGGATAGCTTTGTGAAACTCCCGGGCAAATACGACGAAAAATCGGGAGCTCCAAACAGATCGGCCCATACTTTCGGGGGGAGCATTACTCCCATTTGGCCTAAGGAGATAAGGAAGTTCTGTTTGTCAATGTTTTTTGAGGGCACCGGATGACCGCTTTTAGCAATTTTCGAGATTTCGGCCAATTTAGTAGCATAGGAGAGGTCAAACGCCGCTGTTTTTTCGATCTCAGTGAGCGTTTTAAGGGCTTGGTACTGCTTTCTGACTATCGGCGAAGGAAGCGCATCGATATACCACGTCGGAAGGGCAAGCTTTATCTTTTCGGCTAGCTCGGCCCCAGAAACGACTGTTCCATCTTCGTTAGCCTGCTTGGTAAGTTCGGAATAAACCGCAATGGAATAGGCAATCCTATCCGCCGGTCGAATGACGTGGGAAATATCAAACCACTCACAAACGGGGTTTATCGCACACAGCGTATGGCCGTCATCGAAGGTTTTACCAATATTGCTACGGAGTCCGCCATATTTCACGCATCGGGCGGGAGTGCAGTATTCAAGTCGGGTCCGGGCTTTATTGCCGCAGCCCGAGCAGACGTCATAAGGTACCCTGGTTGCCATGCTGACGGGGATATCTTCCCCCTTATGGAGGAGTTCAAGCTCCTCATCGGCAACAAGGCCTTGATTACGCTCGGCAGCCTCTTTAGTACCATTAAGATAAACAAGAAGTTCAATCCGACCTGCTGGCTTGTTGTAATAAGAAGCCTTTACGATCCCATAACTGCGACGGGGGTTTTTATTGATGTGAGAACGGTAAAAATAGGCAAATTTGGTAAAAGTAGAATGATCGCGTTCACATGTTTCCGACGGGAAATAGTCGCCGTTACGATTTGGCCCGAAATGCTCGCCATCGCCGAGGGCGATAACATGGATAGGCACTTCACCGGATTTTGGTGGCGATTTCTGTAATACGTCAATAAAATAGGCAGCCGCCCGTTTGACAAAGCTTTTTCGATCCTCTCCCGTAAGACCTTTCGACGCCATCTTTACGGCATAGACGGGAGGCTCGTCAAAGGTTTGGCTATTGGGAGGAATGATTTTTAGCATGGGTATCTTTCGGCTCTTCCGAATTTACTAGAATCTACCCACCGAGAGATTCGACGCCTAGCAGCTGTTATAAGACGAACGATAACGGCAAGCGCCCGTTCCCGCCTCGTATATTATGCTTGAATGCGCACAATGTAAACGCGAAAACTAATCTATAGGTTGTTGTAGAGAGCGCACGGGATGCGGAGGCATAAGCCAATCTGCCACCAACGGACCAGCGAATTCACCCAGCACCACGCCTGCCGCCCCCACACCCAAGCCACCTGTCCATCCGGGCCATTTTGGCGGAGACTTTATGTTGGGCAAGCGTCGCTTACACCGCTCAAGCACGCTGATATCGCGGGCGGTCGCATCGAGTTGCTGCTCAAGAGCGCGAAGTGCTTTGCTGAGACGCTTCTGCGCAGTCCTTTCGGCGCGACCAACGTCGATACTTTGTTTTGCGTGTTCAAGCGCCTCTGCATCAGTCCTGTTCCGGAACCAACTTCTACGTGCAGCCGCTATTTGATCACTCGCACTGTCGAAAATTCTTTTCTCGCTTCCTTCGAGCCCGTGGTCTTTTGCAATCGCTTTTAGAACATCTTTACACTTTTCGAACTCTAATGGATTAATATCCCCAGGCCCAAGACAAGACAAGAACTCGCGTGTCGCCATTCTGAGTCGTACTTCTTTGTTTGCCGCCAAAGCGTCGCTTACAAGCGTTGCGTTGTTCGTTATTAACACAGGCGACTCGAATACGGGTTGTTGCCGCACTACGGTTTTTTGCGATATCGCATGTTCGTATAATGGCTCCTTCTGACTTGTTACGCGGTATGCTAAATCGGACATCCCTTTCATCTTAGTCTGAATTCGCGCGCGCAACAGCTGATCTAGTTGCTTAGCTTGGTCAACAAGTAATGACGCCTTATTGTTAAGCCTATCTATAGCGTGCTTTAGTACGGCCCCGCGACTTTGCAATGTATCTATTACCATATCGATAAATGAATCAAATCGTCGTACGTGCGTCGGATGGGGTATATATAAATTGAATTTCTTTAGCCCGCGCGGATAGGCGAATCGTTTATATAGACGGCTACCGAGGCCGCTTCCAAGGAAAAAACCGACACCACCGCCACCAACTGGCGACAACCATCGAACCCACGGGGCTAGACTTTCTCCCCACCCTTGTGAAGGCTCTCCTGACTGGTCGCCGAAGCCAAACATACGCCCAATGCCGCGTATCATAACATCTGAAAGACCACCAGTGCCGCCGGTGCCGCCGCCGGCTTGCAAAGCACCCCAACCAGCGCCAATAGCCGTTCCCAGAAGCCCTAATGCCGCCGTCGTTCCTGCAAAAAGCCCGTGTTTTCGATCAAATAATGTTCCAATTAATATCCCTGTCGCACCTAATGCGAGAGCGGGCGGGACGACTGCATCCATAAATCCGCGCACGCCCGTCGGCGGTGCAGCGCCCGAGGCAGGCGCATCAGGCGGCGGTTCTGGCCCGAGGTTCCTTGGGGCTGGAGGCCCGACCTGTAGCGTCGGTTCACTTTGATCAGCAGGCCCGGCCGGCTCCGCGGCGTGTTTTATGCGATGTCGCCGTATCAGCTTTATAGGATCAGTCGCCATCGTTTTGTCCTATTTTTTGCTAAATTGCTCGCGACAACCGAAAATGTTATTTCGACACATATTTCTTCTTACTACGGCTCCAACGATAATGTATCGGTCCTGTAGGTTTACTACCAGGCTTCTTTCCTTTGGCTCTCGCAAGGGCTATTCGAGCCTTGACTTCGGCAGGCATCTCTTCGCCGTGTTCGCGTTTCAGAGCACGATAAATCTCTTTTGCCTTTTCCGGATAGTCCTTTTCCTCAAAATGCTTTGATTTACGAGCTTCTTTTAGCAACGCAGCGATCTTCATAATAGCCTCGTAGCAGAGCATTGTTTTAAACCTTTCTGGTCAAAAAAGGAGGGTTGTTTATGCGGCCTCCTCTGATTCGCCCGTGCCGCGTTCGGCGAGCGAAAATGCGCCGGATGAAATTCCCGTCGCTACCCGGTCTAATTCGCGATTTATCGCCACAAGCGAATTGGTGTGGAAATTATCCAACGAGCCTCCAGACTGTAGTGCAATCCGAAGGTACATAACAATTACGTTCGGCTGCTGCATTGCTCTCGGCGCTAGACGACTAAGGGCGTTATAAACTTTAACCACCTCTTCAGGCGGATATTTGCTTATAACAGGGTCATTGGCCATCAAATGAATAAGGTAGCTCTTTGTTCGTAATGTTGTAGCCTCAATATTCATCGTAACGTCGGTCGGTTTAACAACCGATTCTCGAGGATGACCGAACACTTCCCCTAAACCAAGGGCCAACGTCTGCGCGGTCGGTCCAAACGGAGATATATTAATTCCGGTCTTGGCTGCGGCCTCCTTTCCAAACTCTAATTCAGGAAAGATGGTCTGCCAACGTTCGGGCTCAAGTTCGGGAAAGATCGTTCCGTAGATCGGCTTCCGGAGGTTGGCAAGATCGAGCTTTTTCTTCTTTGGAGCAACTTCATCGGCCAGCTTTTCGGTCTTAACGGCCTGCAGATAGTCATTGCAGGCATCAACGGCCTGTTTGATTAGATTGTAAGGGGGCTTTTGCGGATCAAAAACAGGGTTATTAGAATAAATGGGTTTTTTCTTTAGTCCTGCAAAATCAAGGGCTGATTTGATGATCGTTTTACTATCTTTACCAAAAGCCGCAACCGCGTTCTGTTCCGCAATTTTCGGATCAATTGCTCCAGTTACGGAAAAATATTCCGCAAGCTGCTGAATCGCGTCGACGAAACGACGTTCTGCGGCCAGCTTTACAACAGCCGCTTCTTTGCGAGCTTGTTGAGCAAGAAACGGAGTGTTATCTTTCGGTTCCGGCTTAGGACGGTCAACTGTCGCGAACTTGATGATACGGCTGGTACGAATCGGCGTATCAGTTCGGACCACCGCTTGTACGGGAAGAGACCAGTCGGAGGAAACCACTTGCGGCTTTTCTTGTACTTCTTGGCTTGCGACCTTGGTCCGCTTGCCTCCAAAGACAGCTTTGACAACCGCTTCTGCGTTAATGACGCGTGGAACTTCGGCTCGTTTGTCAAATTCCTCTAGCTGGGCCAACGATGCCGCCGTATTATAGGCTCGAACGACCATTCGGATTTGATCTTTTGTCAGATCGTACGCTTTGGCGAGCTTAATGGCGGCTGCCTTCGGGTCTTCGCCCATCTCGACGCTGTCGACAAGCTCGCTGGTAATATGCGCGATCTTTTCCTTGGTTTCGGATGTTAGCTTTTTGACCGACATCTTAATTTGACTCCGGATTCGTATTTTCGAAATTGGGCCCATCCGGCATGTGTTCGATCAGCTTCTTATCCCCCCAGTTCCACCCCAAACTCGTCATCGTACTGACAAGAACCTTGTGAAGCTCGTCTCCTTCACGCTTCTTGCCTTCTTCCGAAACGGAGCTTAGCAAACGATCTACATTACGATCCAGGAAGTCTTCGTTAAATTTGGCCTTGACAGCCAACCGACGTAGGACGGTGTGCGCAAGATTCTGCTTCCAGAAGTTCTTGGTCGACAAGCCACGTAGAATATTGCTGTCGTAAATAATTTCATCAATAACGCCGGAACCGCCACAAAAGGCAAAAAACTTCCAGACAGCCTCCCTGGATGGCTTACCGTCGACCACCTCTACAATGGGGTATATCAGTCGTTGAAAGATATAACTATAGTTGTCAAGTCTATCTCTTATATTATAAAACCATGCTTCATAAAACCGTATTACATCTGGGGATGTCGCTAACCGAGAAGCGATTTCTTGATCTGTCTGACCGGCGATTAATCTGGCTTCTACTTCCCACTTTACTGACGCGAGAATCTCTTTTGAGTAAATCTTTTCGGCCATGATCTGCTCGGCCGTCTGCTTGCCACTTAAGTAATCGATGGCAAGAAGGACATAGTTGTCGTTATCCTCCGTTCGGGGGAGGTTAGCGACATCCTTCAGCATTTGCGCCCTTTTCCAACGCCAATCTGGCGGTCTCCAGAGCTGGGACTTTGTGAATTCGTTGTCGATCATAGGCCTACATGATTGCGCCACCGACTTGAATCACAAGCGAAAGAGCAAACTTAGCCCCTGCCGGGATATTAGAACCGGCTGTAACTTCGACGTACAACTGACCGCCATACTGCGCACGACGAGACGTTAACGAATAGGCCGCCTGTCCTATATATTGGGCAGGAGCCGACGTTTGGGTGGGAATAACCTTGCTAGCATGATTGAAGGCCGAATTTGTCCCGGACGGACTATCATCATAGAGATTCACGCCGGTAATTGTAGGCATATCCTGCGTCGTTTCGGCAGCAAGAGAAAAGCGTCGAACGATACCTTCGGCAGGAACGGGTATCGCAAAAACAACTGATGATGCCGCTTGGCCTACTTCGAGAGCATTCCCTGTTACCGAACTACGTCGAATTTCATGGAGCTTCATGGTCTACTTATCCTAATTCCCTAGCCGAACCAAATTCACCAGTACCCTCATCGATATGGCGTGTCATTGCCGTTTGCTGCTGTTCCTTGAGCATAACCGACAGTTTCCCAAGCTGTTTGAACTGCGCCGAGAGCATATTCTTGATCCGTTCGACGTCATATTGACCATAGCGCCGTTCAAACTCGTCGCTATGCCAATAGAACGCAAAGAGGATACGCCCAAGAGCATCAACCGCCTGGAGGACGTCGGGAAGATGCTTGTCGATAATCTCCCGGTCATCGGCAATGGAAAGCAAGGACGAAAGCGTAGTTGTATCGAAAACTTCTTTCTGGCCGGTTTGGGCGGCCTCTTGGACGGCTTTTACAAGCTCAGGGTTGATCGGCTCGTTCGCCCGCCGACGAACAGGCATAATTCCTCTGACCGAGGATACAGAAACCATATATGAAAGAGCCGGCTTTGTAGGGGTTTGAGAACCCAGGAACATATCAGGAACGCCAGCAGGTTCGACAAAACCGGGTGCAGGCGTAAGCTTGGGATCGAGCGAAATCTGCTCGGCAGTCTTTGAGACAATCCACCGAGTTCCACTGGAGCGGGATGTACGGAGGATTTCCTCAGCCCCTTTCTCATTAAGACCGTAAACGATGAGAAGCTCACTAACGGCTTCCCGCTTGTTTTTGTGCCGACCGTTGATGGCGAAATGATCGTCATTGAATTTAATGACCGTAAGTTGATCAAAATCGCCATTTGCTACCCGTTTAGCGAGGAGATCAGGCCCCCCAGAAGGGGATTTTTGTTTGACTTTGGCAAGATTGATCATCCGCGCATCCGGCGGAACGAACACCCGCTTACGGCCGAACACAATATTACCCGTAGGCGTCTCGGTAATGATAACGACGACTTCCTGCCCCGGACGGTCGCCGTCGGCGAGTACAAGCTCGTCATCATACTGAAAAACATGGATGACGTTGCCCGATTTATCAACAATAAGGTGACGGCCCGACGTCTTCTTAGCGGAAACACTATTGTTCTTAAGCGCTCGCTGAAACGCCTCGTCGCTCTCCTTGCTTCCCACAAGAACGGCTACGTCTTGCGGATGGCACATGTACTCCTCGTCGCCATCGAGAAACTTCACGTAAACCTTAGATAGACGGTCCGTTTCGTATCTTGTCGGGTAAAAATCGGGCTTACGCGCACGGTCGTTTCGTAGATCGGCACGATACGGGATAACCAGGGCACGGTGGAACTTTCCGTCCTTTTCCGACAATACTTTATAGACGCCCGGCTCGGTTACGTTTACTTGAATCTGTTCTCGAACGGTGGCTTCAACGTCCTCGACTTTTGCATATTTGGCAAAAGATTTCCGTCGGTCGATGACGAGATAACCGTCTTTCTTGATTTTCAGGCGATCTTCGACCGAGAGCCGGGGGTCATCTACGTCGAGATTGGTAATAATCTCAACTGCGGCCGTTTTTACTCGTTGTCGTTTGATCGGTTCATAAAGAACCGATTCACCCCGCTGGGCCGACTCTTCAGCAACATTGAGAAGTCTCTGGACACCGTATTGCTTATAGAGCTTAATTGCAGGCCACGCTTCACTGAGCTTAATGAACGCCTTCGCAAGCGCAGGATTGCGACGGATAGCCCCCTCAAGGTCGACGCCCTTAAGTCCCGGCGGATGCAGTCGCGCATACGCAATATCGGGCAGGTAATTAACGAGCCAATCTGCGCTTGCCGCTTTTGTGGGAAGGAAGCGCAGAAAATCCATTGTTGGCTGAATCGGGCGGATATTTTCGGAAATAAGGGTGCCCATCGGCATATTGTGATGCATTACAAGATGGTCGATCCATTCAGGAATCTTGGGCACAAAGACGTTCCCATCCGCCAACCACAGAAGTTCGCTGCCAACAAGCTCGCCTTTATTGAAGAAAAACGGCGCTAGGGCCAGCTTTCCGCCTAGATCCAGACCCAGTACGCCGACGGCTTTGCGCTCGTCTTCGCTTTTTTCGATAGTCTGGAAACCAAGAATCCGCTCAGATAGTTGCGGAAATTGGTCCATCGTAACAGCCAGGGCGAGATTCGAGAATGCCTTCTCGAACTCGTTCGTGCTCGAAAGGTCGTCAGCCCGTTTAACGCCTTTCAGGCCGGCCAGTTTCTGAAGCAGAGCTTTGCTTTTCATGTAGCTGCTCATGTTTACTGTTTCCGTATCTTTTTGAGGAGCTCGGAGATCAGACGAACGAGCAAGTACAGTAATGTCCCCAACAGCCCGAGAACGATAATACCTACCGAAATGACGACGTTCACAATTACATTAACAATAACCCCGCCGGTCCGTTCGGCTTTATAGGTTTTTCGCTTTAGTAGCGCTAAAATGGCATCTCGAATATTCGCGTAGATATGAAAAAGGGTCAAGGCAATCCAGGATACGAACGCCAGAAAGGCTAAAACCACCGTTCTAAGACCCGCAAGGAGCATATCGGCAATATCGGAAAGTGTCGGATCGGTTCCATATCTCCGCAAAAATGCGTTGTAGCTCAGGCGAGAGTCGGGACTTGGATAGCCAAAAATGGTTTGCAGGAGGCTGCAGATCATTGCTAAAAAATAGCCAGCCATTAGACGCATGATTTCCATAAAGGTCATAAAAGCCTGCTTCAAATCTTTAATAATATCGCCCATTTTGCAGCCCTCCTCTCTCCAAGTTATTGTACCACATGAAGTACTGGTTTACCAAACCTGCCGAAACCGCGGCAGATCCGGGAAATCCGAGTCCTTTGATGCATGATAACGACGTCTTTTGTATCGAACAGGTTCGCGAAATTTGATTCCGGAATCAAATTTTTAGCGATAACCCCCTATATAGGGGGATAAACCAAAAATTTTTGATTCCGGAATCAAAAATTTTGACGGTGGAACGGCGCGTTAAGGATGACGGCCTGAACGACGCCGGAAGATCGATTGAAGACAAAGTCGCGCAAAATAATAGGTTTTCCAGTCTTCAAGATTTCCAGACTGATAGAACTCGGCAACTTGCTTGTGGAGCTCTTTAAGACGTTCCTCCGAAAGCGCCAAAAACTCTTCGATACCTTCCGGCGTCGAATTGCCGTTATGAATCTGCTCGCCGATCTTTGCAAGTTTCAGAATCAGCTCCATTTTGGGATTCTTTCGGTCGAATTTTGACACCGGTTAGGGCCTCAATGAGTTCGTCCATAGTAGGGCCAATATATACCACGTTCGCGTCATCGATCTCGACTCGTATGGCCTGTGAGCTATTTAGCTTGATTCCGCCTAAAGCGTTCGGCGTAAACTCAATCTTTTTTCTTCCGGGACCCCAAACGTACTTGTGCACAACAAAGCTAGTGCCGTCAGTTTCAAACGCCACTAGAGGGGTCAACTTATCTTTCCGAATAATAACGACAAACCCGTCTTTTTCCGAATAAATGTCGATAAAGAGCACGACCAACTCCTTAAAGAAACAGACACCGGAAACCGTTCACGTTTAACTAGCAGAGGACTGAGTATTGGTACCTTTGCTTGTCGAATCGGCCTTGATTTCACCGCCAGTCAGTTCCTCTATGAACTCGTCCAGCAAAGGACCATAATACTTCATGTTGTCATTATCGATATCTACGCGTATCGATTTCGGACTATTTCGCTTTATTCCTCCGATAATATCCATCACAAATGAGTTTGGTTCCGAATTGGGAACGCATTTGGCCACCATCCCGCTGCCGGAGGCGATTTCAAACACCAATAGAGGTGTCGACTCATCTTTCCAGAAAACAATCAAATATTCGTCATTTGCCGAAGAAAAAGTTAGAAAAGCCAACGCTCTACCTCCTCATAGAAACAGGTGCGTGACGGCCCACTCAATAAATTAGCGGTAGCGCAGGTGGTATAACGCTCGGTCGACCAATCGTTCCTGGTGGACTCGATTCTAGAGGCGAATATGGATACGTCGGTATGGATGGCCGACCAGCAGCAGGCGAACCAAACGGGCTGGCATTCGACTCTGGCCACCCCGATACGAGCGACGGCGGCACAGTAATCTGTTCCCCAACTGATCCAATTGTGCCCGGTGTTTGAGATGCAAAGGGATACGTTGGTGCGGACGATTGCCCAGCAGCAGGCAGACCAGATAGGCTGGCATTCGACGCAGGCCGCCCCGATAAGAGCGACGGCGGCACAGTAATCTGTTCCCCAACTGATCCAATTGTGCCCGGTGTTTGAGATGCAAAGGGATACGTTGGTGCAGGCGTCTTCTTCGACTCAGACGGCAAAGGACCGAGTGTAGACTCAAATATCTGTGATAAGGGTTTTTGCGGCTGCGTTAAGGCGTTAGGCAGACCAAGCCCTTCAGTGGGATTCGATTCTACGACTCGATACGGGTAATTCGGAACGGTAGGCTTGTTCGACGGGGGCGGCAAAGGACCGAGTGTAGACTCAAATATCTGTGATAAGGGTTTTTGCGGCTGCGTTAAGGCGTTAGGCAGACCAAGCCCTTCAGTGGGATTCGATTCTACTACTCTATACGGATAATTCGGAAAGGCAGGCTTGTTCGACTCTGGCCACCCCGATAAGAGCGACGGCGGTACAGTAATCTGTTCACCAACTGATCCAATTGTGCCTGGCTCGCGAGGCGCAAAGGGATACGTTAGGGCATACGATTGGTCAGCAGGTGGCGGAGGCGCTGGAGGCTGCTTCCGCTCGGGCGGGGGCCCTTCTGGCGGTTTCTGCTCGGGCGTCGGCGGAGGCACTGGAGGCTGCTTCTGCTCTGGCGGAGGTACTGGAGGCTGCTTCTGCTCTGGCTGGGGCTCGTCGAACGGATTCGGCGGGGGCGCTGGAGGCTGCTTCTGCTCGGGCGGGGGCCCTTCTGGCGGTTTCTGCTCGGGCGGGACTGGTATAATCCCCCATTTCACTATATCCGATTTTATTCTCTTCCATCTTTCCTCGATGTAACCGCGGCCAAATGTTTTATAATCCAAGTCTCTATACGCTTTTAGCAGTTGCTGTCGAGTCTCCTTCGGAAGCGAACTCCAAACCCGTAGGCGAAGTTCAGGTGACAGACCAAGAAGCGTATTTCGAATATCTTCAAAGCGCTCTACCGAGCTCGTAACCGATTCGGCTATGCGCTTCGCCTGTTGTTCTTTCGTACGCGGCGGCATATTGGTCGGCCAGCCCGCTGTAGCAGGATTTCTAAACACCTCGTCTTCATGTGCCAAACCCCTACCACGCTGTATTAGGTAATCTGCCACTATTGCGGCTTTTACGCTATTGCCTGTTATAACCTTTTTACCGTCGCGAACCTCTGCAAACTCCGCCGCTCGGGCGCGTAGTAGCGCCGTCCGATTCGGATCAAAGCTCCTGGGCGCAAATTGTTGGAGATGAAACTTGAACATTCGCTCTGCGTCCTCTGTCATTCCTTGATCTTCGAGGACTTTGCTCCTATCCGTATAGTGCGGATTTGACATAATCTGCTGGAACCAAGGTCGATTTTTGCTCATTTCCCTAGCGTTTATCGTCTTCGCCATTTCGTCTGGGGAGACCCAGACCTTTCTTTCATCTGGAAAAAGTGCCCAATAATAGCCCGTTTCTGGGTCGTGATAGACGCCGCCCTTTCCGTCCGGCGAAAGCTGAACTGGAACAAGGCGCTCCCTAGCCTTTTGCGTTTGTTGAGCCTGCGGACTTGGCTGTGCGGCGTTCTGTTGAGCTGGCTGTTGAGCTGGCTGTCTGGTCTGCGGAGCGGATATATGCGCTTTAACCGCATTTGTCACGATCTTTCGTTCATTTTTCGGCATGTCCTTCAACAACGCATCCACTATAGCAGGCACGGCGTCAAGAGCGAATTTGTACTCTTGTTTCGATCGTATAAGGTTAAGAATTTTCTGCGTAAGATCCGAAGATAAGGAAGTGTCGGGCTTGATCCCGTTATTTTCAAGAAATCGCTGAAGCATTGTCGCGCCGGTTTGCCCGTATTTCTGCTGGACCTTATCGAGCAGGTCCCTTACCTTCATCTCATGCGCCTTTAGATAGCTATCCAAAATTTTCCATGGGTCCTTCTGGTCAGCTCCTTGCGCCCTCTTTACAAGACGAATACTGTCCTCGATTGCGTTTAATTTACGATTTAATCGATCGAAATAGAGGTTTCTGACGTTCATTGGTCGAGCCCTCAAGATTTGATTACGGAATCAAAAAAATCTCGTTTTTCAACTATCGTTTTGTGACTAATAAGACGGAGCGCCACGTTTTCCAGCATTTGGCCGTTGTTGAGTCCGTCCAGGAATAGGTGGTTGCATCGTCTCAGGGGCAAACGGCGACGTATTTTGCTGAGTTGGTCTAGGGGCAAACGGCTGCATATTTTGCTGAGTCGGCTGTTGAGGCGTGTAGCCAGGAAGGTATTGGCGAATTTGTTCCTCCGAAGGTATCGAAAACGACTTTCCAGTAGCTTGCTCGCGAACGAAGTATACAGGGTGATATGGCGAACGATACTCAAAAATAACATTCTTGGCTTGTTTCCTTAGGTTTGGCTGTTGTTTCAACAGCTCAACCACATATTGGTGATCGACTGGGGTCAAGTATTTGTTCGGACCTCCCATCCAAGCCGCATCGGCTCTGTTTTTGCTTAGGAAGAGCCATCGATTCTGACCAAGCGGAATCATGGTGAGAGGCTCCCCGATCTGCGGCTGATCCTGTCGATCCAGCAGGCTTTGTTGATCCGGCTGGCTGGGCGATATGCCTTGACGAACCATATCTAACACGTTCTCTTGCTCATTTGGCGGCATGCCAATTAAATTGGACATCAACTTCTCCAGACCGGCGATAAACGCCCTTTGGCTCTCGGGCGATTGTCTTTGCATGAAATCCATTATGACATCAATAACCTTGCGATTTACAAGGTCAGTACCATAAAATCTATATGTATTCGTAAGATAGTTCAAAAGTCTTTGAGCATCCTCCTTGCTGATTGCGTCGTTTGCCACAAGATTACGGAGGAAGTCAGTTATTCTCCAACGTTGCTGTGCCAGACGTGTCACTAAAGTGTTCCGCATTTCGTCTAGATCAAACCGTTGGGCCCTCTTAATAAGAAGACGAATCCTGGCTTCGAGTGCGTTTAAGTTACGATTCGATCGACCTAAATAGTGCTTTCGGACGTTCATCGACAGCGACCTCAAAATTTTGATTCCGGAATCAAATTTTTCAATTTCCTTAATCAAATGCGACCCGACGTTACGTGCGTTACGTTTCTCGACGGTTTTGTGTTTATTTTGGCTGCGTAAGGACAGGCTGTTGGATGTTTGGTTGAGTCGACTTAGCTCCTGGCAGTGGCCCCAAAGCTTTTTGCGGATCAAACTGAGTATAGCTAGGTTGCCGCATTGGGATACTAACTATGTACCATTGGTCGTTCGGAAGTTGTACCCAATGATGGCCTGTAGCGTTGTCGCGATAGGTAGTTACATGTTTCGAATCCTCTACGACCGTAAGACGTCTTGAGCTATCTGGAACCGCAGGCACAAACCCGATCCACAGCCCATTACGATAGCGTAGCCAGTAACACGATCCGACGGGATCGTAATAGAAATCCGTATCGAAACCACGCATCATCAACTGAAGACGCTTCTCGACATCTTGCGCTGGCTGTGGCTGTGACGGACCAGGTTGCAACATATCTTGTTGCGCGGGCTGCGTTCGATTTTGTTGCTGACGCATTTGGTTCAGGCGCCATTCAAGCGCATCTAACAACGCGGTTTTCGCACCTTCGGGCAGACTATCGCTGGCCCGCACGGCCTTCACGAATTTATCTTTTAACTGATTATTCTTGTATAGAGCGTCAACCATACTGTTGAGAACCTCCTCGTCTACAACTTTAAACAGTCCATATTTGGCAATAGAATCCAGAAGCTTTTGACGTTCATTTTGTTCCATGTCAAGACTGTTAAGCTTCATTCGCAAAAATGGTACCAGTATTGGCTTACTTTGCAGATAGTTCAGTAGCTTCATCCAAGGCGTATCTTTTTCTTCCGATGTTTGGGCGGTCTTAATAAGGCAACGAATCCTGGCTTCCACGGCGTTTAGCGCGCGATTCGATCGCCCAAGGTCGAGTTTTCTGATATTCACGGCTCAAATCTCGAAAAAATTTGATTCCGGAATCAAATTTTTTAGCGATTTACAACTCCACGTATCCACTGCCCCAACGGAATCCCGATTGCTTTTGCAGGAACAAAGCTAGTACCGTAGATTTCACCTGTAGCGCCTTGACGGACGGCGCTTAATAAGGCCCGAATTTGGTTCGAGCCGAACAACCGTGTCATCCAGTTGGGATCAAACTCAAGCGAAGATGCTGCACGAACCATATATGACTCAAACGGAGGCGGATCGCTATGAACGATAATATCTTTGATTCCCGCCTCTTTAAGCTCTTTGATAACCGAAGGCTTTATCTTTGTCCCTATCGTGTAGTGAAGAACGGGTACTTCAAGATAGTAGCCTAACGCGCTGTCGACAGGAACTCGAACACTACCCTTTCGGGGGGTCCATCGCTTAGCAACCTCGCCATAGGGTACGATTTCATCGAGATAGAACCCCCCAAACGGCTGGGTTATAATAACGTGATCGATAAGACCTCGGGCTAAAAGCTCGACATTACGACGATGGACCGGCTGACCAGCGTCACGCATCGCCTCATAAAACATTTTAACAAATGCCCTACGTCCTTCGCCAACCCCTTTGTGCTTTACTACCTCTGCCGGGTTGGGCAAACCCTCCGTTAGTATGTCTCCGGCTTCGACAACGTCGCCCTCTTTGACGATGGGTTTATGGGACGGAGGTGCTAGATGTTCTTGTTCTCCGATTACAATTCGCCATTGACCAATTTCATTTTTGTCTATAGATCGAACTTTTCCGTCGACCTGGCTATGAATGGCGCCGCCAACGTAGAATTTCGGAACATTAAGCATCTGTTCTAGCACTCTAAAGCCGCTAAACTTCACAACGCCTCCCAGATGCTTCGAGCTCAAGGACGTCTGTGCTAGTCGTTCGCCGATTGCTTGGGCCGCCGCCATGCCAGGAATGCTACCGATTTCGGGGAGACGACCATGTTCGCGGATTCCGGCATCGACGGCATAGATTCCATCAACAGCAGGGCTGGCAATGGGACTCCGAACGACGATCTTTTTGATACCGTCTCGTTTTAGATCTTCATAAACGGCCGGTGTTATCTCCGTACCGGCAGGCCATCTTCCTGCCGGAAGTGCGAGAAATGCGCCGATATTATCAGGGTCTTGAGTCTCTACAGGAAGACCAATGGGATAAGGAGTTTTTGTTTTGGCGTCGTGGCCGATAACAACAAGCCGATGGGTAGCACGGTTGAGAAGCTTGGCAAGATAACCGCTTCTGGCTACATCCAGCTTTGTATCCGCTAGCCCCTTCCTGGCGCCATAGCAGGCAGCCCAAAACTCTGCGGGAGGTACTCCTGCCGAATACGCAGATAAAACGGGGAAGGGTACTACCTCTCCAGAGGGGTCAAAGTAGGCCGTATCCCCCGTAATAAGCCGCTTAAGCTGGGCGGGATTACCGCGAGCGCCGGAATAGACATATTCGTAGAATCGATTATTCGCGGCTTTGGCCTCGTCTTGCGTGAGTTGAAGGAGATTTTGCGAATGACGAAGAATGGCGTCGGCGATTTTTTTGCGCTTTTCGCGATCCGGCAATTTGCTGGACGCGATCTGCTCGATCTCTTTTAGAATAACCGGTCTATAAGAGTAAGAAGAAGGAAGAGGTCGAAGATCATCTAGGCTAAACGAGGCGCCGTCATTGGAATAAAGGGCCTGAACGGCAATTTGATTTAACTTTTTCGTAATTTCGCCGTAGCGATCGGGGTATTTGCGAGCAAGCTCCCCATAGAAACTATTGATCGTCTTCTTTGTGATTTCGTCAGGAAGCTTAATATCCGACGGCAGGGTACTAGAAATTAAGAGTTGTCCAATGGTCGTTTCCTGCATGGTCGGCACCTGTGTCAGGCTTGATAGGAGAAAGCTCCGGTATTAATGGTTTTGTATCAATGATCTGTGTTGGAAGACGATCTGGATAGCCAACAATGGAGAGAATTTTCGGAAAATCGGGGCCGGCACATGTATCAAACACGAGGACATCAGCATGATCATATCCGGCAGCGACCGCGTTGCCAAACTTGTCGAATACGACGAACTTCTTACATTCAAATTCTTTATTGTCGAGTACAATTCGCATACGTTTCTTGTCCCGTCAAACTAAAAACAACGATGATTTTGATTCCGGAATCAAATTTCACAAAGACGGCAGGATTCGACCGCTATTTTGTCTGTTCAAAGAGTTTAGCCGACATTTGCGGCCATGATTGTATAAACGCATCTGGATTCGAGAATAACGTCTCTACTGTAGCGTGCGCATTGGGAATTTGTAAGGCGCTAAGATCGGCCTTCATCGATTCAACTTCCGCTTGTCGCGCGACGCGCGGATCAAGCATACAGCGATCCATTTTCTGGTTGATTGTCTGTCGTATCGGGTGGTTTGGCGGCACTTTCGAAAGCATGGCTTGCATTAGATGCCAGAACGCGACGGAGTTTAGTAGATCATCGACGGCGTTTTTATAATCCTGATCCAGGTTATAACGCGTACTTTGCAAAACCTTCTGAATCGCGTCGAGGAATCGATGATCACCCGTCTTGCCTGCGCGGACGATCTCACTCAATGTCATATCAACTGGCAATCCTGGGTCCTTGATCTGTGCTGATCCGTTCGCCGCGCTTTTATGCAATTCTAGTAATTTTGCGGCAAATTCGATATGTTTGTCCGCGATTTCTTTTCCTTGGCCTTCCAGCGGTTTCCGTTTCCGCAAATATAGCCAAATATTTTGATTCATAAAACGGCCGAGCGTAGCGACCGATCCCACCGCTAAGCTTAGCAACAAAATTCGTTTTGAGACGTCACTAAAGAGCTTTCGATCGCGAAGCCAATCAACAAGACTGCCGACGCCGAGTCCGCCAAGGGTCAGTAGCCCGATCAACCCCCAGTCACGAGCCAGTCCTTGCCAATCAACAAGCGGCCCGCGCCATTCCAAAGCAAACTTGGTCATTCGGCCGGTACGAAAATCGAGTATTAACATGAATTTGTGCGCATTTGGCGCCGAGATGAATAACTTAATCAGGTTGACCTAATACTCTCACGGCCAAGACCACGAAAAACGGGCTATATCGGTCTGCACCATTGGCGTATTCCGGAACCATCATCGAAATTTGATTCCGGAATCAAAATTTTTTGATACCGATCAATATTCCCGTTCGTTTTTTTATGATTGATCCCGAACGCTATATGGATTTGCGACTAGCTTCGCAAGTTTTTCGACCTCTTCTTGATTCGTCGCCACGAGTAACCCTACCAACGTCTGAAGATGCGATTTAGGCACTTCCCAATTTGGATTCGCACTTGCGAACTGATTGGTCATTTCGCGCGCATAGTTCATAAAGTGTTTCTCTATTTCTGGCCGTAAATCCTCCGGAATCCGTTTCTGATACCGCGAAAGCAACCGACCTCGTACCGCTATATCCACGGCGATATTAAGTGCGGTTAATTTCGCGTTATCGGCCTGTTTAGAAACGAGATAGCGGGCAACTTGGAAATCGAGAACATCCGGGTCATACCCCCAAAAGTCCTTGTACATTGGTTCGATAAGACTATTAATCAGTTCGGTCGGCGTCATGTTATTGATTCGGGTTTGGTGCGCCGCAATCGCGTCTGGGTTGTTACCGAACTTCTTCTGCACATCCGACTCAGTCGCCGGCGTGAATGCCTTATCTAGGAACACAAACGTCTGATATGTAGGATCGCGCTTATACAGATATCGACCCAATCCTCCAAGCCCCGCACCTCCGGCCAGTCCTGTCAGACCAAGAATCGTGGTCCATCGACGTTTAGTGCCGGCTAGCATATCAATTAGACTACCGAGCCCCACACCACCGAGACCCAACAACGCCCCCGGTATCGCCACGGACGCAACATCACCAAAGTCTAACGCCAGTTTCGTCATTTTGCCGGTGCGAAAGTCAAGGATTAACATGATAGTTACCCTGGTTTACCAAACCTGCCTAAACCACGGCAGGAATGGAAGGCTGCCTTTCTTCAGCCAATTTTGACGTTTCATCCAGGACTGCCCCGAAGGGTCTTACGTCCTGTCCACGTCCGTTTAGAGAGTCCGTGAACCCACTCCGGCCTCTGTTGATCAAACGTAACGCTTCCCGCTCAATGTTCCGAGCGGCGTTCAAATATCCGTCGATGTAGCGTCGACAACTTCTCAGTCTTGAGCGTAGCAGTACTTGGTTCTCGTACCGCTTTCCATCTGAGAGAACGGCTAACGCCTTGACGCCCGTGTCTATACCGAACGACGGTCAACCTCGATTATTTCACTGTCGACCAGCAGGTAATCCTTACCAATTAGTATATCGCATCTTTGTCTCTTGTCAAGTGTTATTGGTATGTTTGTAGCGGTATAGTTAGTTATTTGAAAACAGCTTTAACCTCCTTTCTAGGGTGATTCAGTTAAAAGGGAAAACGGATTTCTATAGCCCTTTGAATCTCTCCGACGTTAGCCTGCTTAAACAACTCTATCACTTCGTCGGTTTGGACGGTACAGATTTTATTATAGCAGCTTGGCTAGCAGCTTGGTAGTCTACGGGATCTGGATCGTAGCCTTCGGGCTGAATTCTGTTATATCGGCCGGTACGAAAATCGAGTATTAACATGAATTTGTGCGCATTTGGCGCCGAGATGAATAACTTAATCAGGTTGACCTAATACTCTCACGGCCAAGACCACGAAAAACGGGCTATATCAGCCCGCACCATTGGCGTATTCCGGAACCATCATCGAAATTTGATTCCGGAATCAAAATTTTGATCGTTATCAGTATTCCCGTTCTTGTTTACTGTTGTTGTAGAACCTTACGTGGTTGTCTGATCAGATCCGCAATTTCTATAAGCTCTTTTTTATTTGTATCCTTGAGTAGTTTCACCAACTTGTCAAGATATAATTTAGGCGCGTTCGGATCCGGCGTCTTACCTTCGACATAGTCGATAGTCGCATTCACATAGTTCCTAAAGTGGTTCTCTATCTCTGGCCGTAAATTCTCCGGAATCCATTCCTGATACCGCGAAAGCAACCGACCTTGCGCAGCTATATCCGTTGCAAGATCAATTGCAGGTAGTATCATCTCATGGTTTCGCGTTTTAGAAGCGAAATAGAGGATAAGTTGGAACTCGCTGGCACTCGGGTTATAAAGCCAAATTCCGCCTTCCTCGTATAATGGCCAGATAAGACCACGAATCAGATCGCTCGGTTTCTTTTCGGTAGCGGCCTTTCGGAAAGTCTCAACTATATATGGGAAGGTCTCGCTCATCTGTTGCACAAACTGATCAGACGGCGGCGCCGTTGCATTCGTTAGGAACCGACGCATCTGCGCTTCAGGAGTATTGGAGCGCTCATCCAGATATCGGAGCAACCCTCCAGCCCCAGCACCTCCGGCCAATCCTAGCAGACCAAGAATCGTGGTCCATCGACGTTTAGTGCCGGCTAGCCTATCAATGAGACTACCTAGCCCTGCACCACCGATACCATACAATACTCCCGGTATAGCCATAGCAGGAATATAACCAAAGTCTAACGCCAGTTTCGTCATTTTGCCGGTACGAAAGTCAAGGATTCGCATGATAATTACCCTTTTCTAGGGTGATTCAGTTAAAAGGGAAAGCGGATTTTCTAGCGCCTTCTGAATCTCTCTTATGTTAGCCTGCTTAAACAACTCTATCACTGGTTGAAATTCCTTCTCGGCCGCTGTTTCGTTCAGTGAATTTCGCTCTGGATCGTACAATGCTATCAGGAACCGACGAAGATAAAAGAAATCGTGATAATGAATCAGGGTTCTTTAATGTCATTACGGTCGTTGCTTAACTTGCTGAATTTGTTGAGCAAATTCTTGGACGTCCATTTGATGCTGCTGGTGCAATATTCGTAGTGCATCTGCATGCTCTTTTTTCCCGTACTCTATAAGTTGCTTTACTAGTTTATTAAACTCGTTATCGGCTTCCTTGCTGATTGTAGGGTCGTTGGCGTTTAAAGCCAATTTCTCCCTATACGCACCGAGAGACGAAAATAGTCGGTTGCGCTGGTTTGCATCAAGCTCGTTCCAGCACAGTTGTAACGGCACAACTTCCAGGTTGAAATGCGCCGCATGTAGAATTGCAAACTGTCGCGGGTCGGTAGGAGAAACTAGGTTTGCCGCCACGTTATGGACATACGGATTCGCTCTATACCCCGGAAGCGTGTTCGGAGCAATCCCCAGCTGCGTAAGATGGCAATACAGCTGCTCTCCATCCATCTCAGGGAGGCGTCGAAATATAGGATGATCAGAGCCTTTGAATGCACTCGGATCTGCTCGCATAAATACGATATAGCGGAAGATCTTAGCATAAGCTGGGATGTCACTTAGTTTCTTGGGGAACTCAGGCCCTCGTTCTGCTGCGAACCAGGACTTAAATAGACCTGTACTTCCAAGCCCAACGCCTCCAGCCAATCCTGTCAGGCCAAGAATCGTGGTCCATCGACGTTTAGTGCCGGCTAGCATATCAATGATACTACCAAGCCCTGCACCACCGATACCAAACAATGCTCCCGGTCCTACCACGGAAAGAACATCACCAACATCACCAAGGTCTAACCCCCGTTTCGTCATTTTGCCAGCGCGAAAGTCAAGGATTCGCATGATAATTACCCCCTTTTCTAGGGTGATTCAGTTAAAAGGGAAAATGGATTTTCTAGCGCCCTCTGAATCTCTCCGATGTTAGTCTGCTTAAACAACTCTATCACTGGTTGAAATTCCCTTTCAGCCGCTTCTTCGTTCGGTAAGTTTCGTTCTGGACCGTACAGTGCTATCAGGGACTGACGAAGATAAAATTTGAAAACAGCTTTCGACTTCGTTTAACGTGGTTCAGGCGAAATCGAAAAGGGATCGGTTAGCGCCTTATTAATAATATCATTACTAAACAAACCGCGCAGCCTGTCTGCAAAATACTTATCGATCTCGTCTGCGTTTGATGCGTCGGGCTTTAACGTTAGCAACACCGTTAGAGCATCGTTAATACGCTGAGTTATGTCTTGTGCCATATCAGGCGCAAGCTTGGGCTGGAGCAATAAAAGCAGATGGATCCGTGCACTGAAACGCTTCGCGAGACGAATTGCTCTCTGTTTTTGTTCGTCGCCGCGAGCAAATTCTGCGGCTGCCCGATAGGCTCGGGCATCCGGCTGATAGACGCCCTGACCGCCTTGGACTCCCGTGTGCACAAGTCGAACGCACATCTCGTTAGGTGCTTGATCAAGATCCTTATATCTATCCGTATCGTCAGGCGATCCCCGCGTATCTTTAAGGAACGTCTTTACTCTTTCTACTAACCTCTGTGCGAGGTCATCGGAAAGCCTGATCCCTGTAGAGGACGGTTTCGTACCAGATGACCCGGCAGACGATCCTGTAGAACCGGAAGTCTGTTTCTGGTCGGACGGACCACTCGATGATCCTGGAGAAGTTGGCGGCGCAGCAGATGGGCGACCGGATGACCCTAACGAAGATTGTGCCGTACCAGATGAACCGGGCGCTGATTTTGAAGAAGTTTGTGGCGTGCCGGATGCCTGACCAGACGACGCTGACGGAGATTGTGCTCTATTGGATGACTCGCTATGCAGCCCTTGAGGATGCTGTACAGCTGGCGGGCTAGGAGGCAGTTTCGTGCCAGCTGAACCGGCAGACGAGCTTATAGAAACAGAGGGCTGTTGCTGGTTGGACGGACTACGCGACGATCCTGAAGAAGTTCGTGGCGCGTCGGATGAGCCGCTAGACGGGCGTGTCGGCCGCGTTTTAGCCGATGGGGCGTCAGATTGTACCTTGTCAGAGGTAGGTGCGATTGATAGTGGCGAACCGTCGGCTGGCAAGCGGCGAGCCTGTTCTTCGGGCGCTGTATCGGACGTGCTGCCAGATACCGCTAGAGGACTAGCCGCCATACCGTCCTGATTGGGAGATGTTTGGTCCGTTTTATACAAATATCGGCCGTACGCACCGAGCCCAAGCCCGCCCAGCAGGCCTAACAAGCCAAGAATCTTAGTCCATCGCTTTCCGGTCCCGGCTCGCATGTCAATGAGATAGCCAAGGCCGGCCCCGCCGAGACCGAGTAATCCGGCCGATATCAGTGCGGAAGCTGCGTCGCTAAAGTCTAGCGCTATTTTAGTCATTTTGCCAGTACGAAAGTCGAGTATTAACATTTTTTTCGAATCTCGGAAAGAGCTTAGCCATCTAGTAACCTACGCTCTTCACAGCTAAGCACTACCGTCCAGTCTGAACGTCATTGCTCTAAGTGTCGCCGAGCTAAGTAGCGGCTGTACCCTCCAATGCCCAAACCTGCGATCAAGCCCGTAAGACCAAGAATCGTGGCCCATCGATTTCTGGTACCAATGTGCTGATCGATAATATCGCCAAGCACTAGTCCAATAAGCCCATATATGCCTCCTTTCAACGCAGGCACGACAATATCGACGAAATCGACAAAGTCGAACGCCCTCTTAGTCATTTTGCCGGTACGAAAGTCGAATATCAACACCCCTTATTTTTCCTCCTTATGATCACTAAATAAATACTCAAGCAGCTTTCTGGCGCCGCCATAACCAAGACCGCTAATCAGACCGATTAGTCCGAGCGTTTTGGTATAGTCCTGCGTTCCGTCTCCACGGAGTAGGTCAATAAGACCGCCAGCGCCGAGTCCGCCAATTCCACCTACCGCGCCCGACATTAGAACAGAGAAAAGACCCTTCCAATCAATGGCCAGTTTGGTCATTTTACCGGTACGAAAGTCTGCGATCAGCATGTTACACCTGGTTTACCAAACCTGCCTAAACAACGGCAGGTCTGGAAGGCCGCCTTTCTTCGGCCAATTTTGGCGCTTTATTCGGGCCGGTTTCACTATCGGTTTCCCGATAGCCAGAGCCTTCCCGTCCACGCCCGTTTAGAGAGTCCGTGAACCCACTCCGGCATCTGTCGATTAAACGTAATGCTTCCCGCTCAATGCTTCTAGCGGTATTCAAATATCCGACGATGTAGCGTCGCCAACTTCTTCCTCTACTCTCTTGTCGGCGGGATAACTCACGGTTCAAACGCTTCAACTTTCTCAGTCTTGAGCATAGCAGCACTTGGTTCTCGTACCGCTTGCCATCGGAGAGAACGGCTAAAGTCTTCGTCCGCGTCTATCCCGACCGACCTTGCGGATGCTTGTGTTCTGGTGGGATGACTACAATGGTTTGAAACTATGGCCGCTTTATTCCTCACGCTATAAAGAACAGGATTTGCGGTGATCGATTTTTTGATCACAGACAAATCGCCGTTTTTTTCGATTAGTGCATTGGACCGCCACCTGGACCTAGTGGCTCCTCCGGCGACTTCGTCCCGGGCGCATGCTATGTAGGCGTCCCTTCCCCGGCCTCAGACCCTTCCTGTTTCTCCAACGCCGATAGCCACTTAGCGATATTAACGTTCTCTCGAACTTCGGGGAAGAAGTGTGCTATACCAAGTCCCGCCAAGCCTAGCAGAATCGGAACGATAGGCTTATCAGTAAAAATCGACGAAAGTAAAGCAAGCAACGCGGGAAGTGTGAAATAACCGCCGAGTATTCTTCCTGTTTCCTGTTTAAACTGTTGTCGAAGGGCCTCTCGTTGCTTAGGATCCTGTATGGTTTTTAATATCATGTCTTGGACGACTTGTTGTTGTTTAGGATCCTGTAAGATGTTTAATATAATGGTTTGGAGGGCTTGTTGTTGCTGAGGATCCTGTAAGCCTTTTAATATCATTTCTTGGACGACTTGTTGGTACTGAGGATCCTGTAAGCCTTTTAATATCATTTCTTGGACGACTTGTTGTTGTTTAGGATCCTGTAAGGCGTTTAATATCATGTCTCGGAGGAACAGTCGTTGCTTAGGCTCCTGTAAGATGTCTAATAGCATGCCTTGTATGACTTGTTGTTGCTGAGGATCCTGTAAGCCTTTTAATATCATGTCTTGGAGGGCTTGTTGTTGCTGAGGATCCTGTAAGATGTTTAATATAATGGTTTGGAGGGCTTGTTGTTGCTGAGGCTCCTGTAAGCCTCTTAACAGCATGCCTTGGAGGGCCCGTCGTTGCGCAGGATCCTGTAAGACGCTTAATACCATGTCTTGGAGGACGTATCGTTTCTGAGGATCCTGTAAGCCTTTTAATATCATGTCTTGGACGACTTGTTGTTGTTTAGGATCCTGTAAGCCTTTTAATATCATGTCTTGGACGACTTGTTGTTGTTTAGGATCCTGTAAGCCTTTTAATATCATTTCTTGGACGACTTGTTGTTGTTTAGGATCCTGTAGGGCGTTTAATAGCGCATTTTGGATGGCCTGTCGTTGCTGAGGATCCTGAAGAATCGTGGATATATCAGGCTGTAGCCAGCTGGTAATCGGTTTATAGCTTTCCCGCCGACCTTGAGGGGTGCCATAATAGTACTTAATGTCCTCCCAAAAGGGCAAACCTAGTATGGCTGCTCGTTTTGTAGACGAAAACTTGTTCGGGTTAAATACGAGACCCATTTATTGATCCTTTCGTTCTGCTTAGGTTATTAGTACCGAATCTTTTTTTTGTAACACCTGACTATGAATAATTAACGCCTGAAACACAATTTGATTCTGGAATCAAGACGTCTGCTGGAGCCGTACCAGCCTATCCGGCCGCGTTCTAGCTACTTCGTGTCCATGTTCTGGTCACCTTTTGTATTCTGCTTGTTTTCCAAGTAACGCCTCAGCCCGTCTCGCTGCAGTAATATTCTTCTTTATCCATCTGAAAACAATCTGTCATTGGTCGATCCCTAGTATATTTCGCTAAAGCTGACGAAAGTTGATACATAACTTAGAAGCTACCGTTGGCTCTTTTTGTATCCAAGACATAATACTGTTCCGTGTCTGATCACTGCCTCGCGCAAGAGCCAGCGTCGAGCCATAATCCTCCATTTCCTCGTCGTTATTTAACCTGAATTCGTACCTTATACATTCATCTACAAAAGCACGATGTCAACTACTCCGCGGCTAAAACCGGAGGCTTGTAGGTGAGCCGTGTGGAACACGGTTCTCCGCGATAGGCAGGTTGACGGGCTGTCCGCTCAGACTAGCACCGCTTACCTGAGCATGGCACTTGGCCGCGATATTGCACGTTCCGTTGTTTATCATGGTTTGCAAGAGGATCAAGACAGCGTTCCTCCCATGCCGAAAGACATGGGCGGAACGCGCCTTACTCACAGATGACTCTAATGGTTTGAAACCATGGCCGCTTTATTCCTCAAACCATAAAGAACAGGATTTGCAGCGACCATTTTCGGTCACGGACAAATCGCCATTTTTTCGATTGTTGCATTTGGCCGCGACCTGGATCTAGGGCATCATTTGCGGATTCGCCCAGGGTGCACGTCAGGCAGGCCGCTACGTCGGGGGCGTAGGCTCTACAAGCGGTTTCGGCCCGGGTGGAGGCTCTTCAGGCGGCTTCTGCTCGGTCGGGGGCGTAGGCTCTACAAGCGGTTTCGGCCCAGGCGGAGGCTCTTCAGGCGGCTTCTGCTCGGTCGGGGGCGTAGGCTCTACAAGCGGTTTCGGCCCAGGCGGAGGCTCTTCAGGCGGCTGCTGCTCGGACGGGGGCTCTGCAATCGGCTTCTCCTTGGGCGTAGTCTGCTTCTGCTCGGACGGGGGCTCTGCAATCGGCTTCTCCTTGGGCGTAGTCTGCTTCTGCTCGGTTCCAGTCCCTTCCTGTTTCGCCTTCAACGCCTCTAGCCAGTTAGCGGCATTAACGTACTCTCGAACTTCGGGGAAGAAGTGCGCTATACCAAGTCCTGCCAAGCCTAGCAGAATCGGAACGATAGGCTTATCAGTAAAAATCGCCGAAAGTAAAGCAAGCAACGCGGGAAGTGTGAAATAACCGCCGAGTATTTTTCCTACTTCCGGTTCAACCCGTTGTTTGAGGAATTGTTGTTGCTGTTGTTGCTGTTGTTGCTGAACATCCGGTAAGATTTTTGATAGCATATCTTGGAGGGCGCGTCGTTGCTGAGGATCCTGTGCGATTTCTGATACGGCGTTTAGGAAGGCCTGTCGTTGTTGAGGATCCCGAAGCATCGTGGATATATCAGGCTGTAGCCAGCTGCGAATTGCCGGAAATGGATTAAGCCATCCGTATTTTTTATCAAAATAATACTTATAGTCCTCCCAAAAAGGTCCAACGAAATCTCGTACGGCTGCTCGTTTTGTAGAAGAAAATTTGTTCGGGTTAAATACGAGACCCATTTATTGATCCTTTCGTTCTGCTTAGGTTATTAGCACCGAATCTTTTTTTGTAACGCCCGACTATGAATAACTAACGCCCTGAAACACAATTTGATTCTGGAATCAAGATGTCGTATCAGGCTAGCCGCCTTGTGCAGACGTTCCTGAATCGTTTGTCGCCGGGGTAGTGTTTGGTGGTGCATTATTTTTTGCGCCATCTTCCGTATCCACGTTTGACGTATTGCCACCAAATAGCGCCTCAGCCAATCTCATTACATTAATATTTTCCTTTACCCACGGGCTATAATACGCAGCGCCCAGTCCAGCTAAGGCTAAGGCAAGCGGAATGGCAGGCTTATCTGTCAAAAAGGCAGATATCAGCGCAAGAAGTATAGGAAGTGTTGCGTACCCGGCAATCTCGTTAAGTGTCACAGGGTCGAATATCGGTTGCTCGGCACCTGTCTGACCTGCTGCTTGCCTGGCGGAGTCTGTCGCACCTGCGGCTGGCACTGTATTGGTAGCCGGCCGGTCAGTAGCTGCCGGCCCGGTGGGGCCTTGCTGAACTGACGCCGGCCCTGGACCGGCAGGTGGCTGGCTAGTAGCTGCTGCCGGCCCGGTGGGGCCTGGCGCTGGCACGGCGGGTACTGGCTTTGGCTCTGGACCAGCATCGCTAGCACTTCCTGGATCTTGGCCAGCGACTTTGCTAGTATAAGGGTACGTATAGATCATGTCGAATACTCCTTTTTTTTCTCCTAGAATTTAAAATCTCCTTGTCTCTTTTTTTATCTACGATATTGCAAAAGGGCGTTCTTGACCTCAGGTGGTACCGTAGGCGCTGGTGGGATCGTTTCGGGCGGAACAGCACCCGTAGGCCCAAGTTCCCCCGTCGGCCCCTCCGGCAACGGCCTAATCTCGGGTGTTGTCTGCTCACGCTCTTTCGGAGATTGTCTTACTTCCTCTTTAATATTAGGTTTCCCCAGATAAACTTCCTCGTCCGACAGAGCATCGGTAGGCACACTAATATTAAACTTGTCATACAGACCCAGTAACAGCTTCCTGACTTTGACAAGCTCCGCATATAGGACGGTAGGGGTAACTTCCCCTTTTCCTGTAGTCTCGCCGAACCCCTTTTCTCCTTCGGGAGGCGTTTCTTCTTCTTTCGTTTTTTCCTCGGTACCAGAAGGCGGAGGAGGCGGTGGCATACCGCCTAAAAGGCTCATGAGCCCGCCCAGATCGCCGCCGCCAGGAGGAGCGCCCATTCCACCCATATCAGGTGGCATACCAGGCGGTGCTCCCATACCCGGCATACCCATTGGAGGCGCTCCAGGAGGCCCACCCATAGGAGCACCAGGCGGCATTCCGGGCGGAGCTCCGCCAGGAGGCATACCACCTCCCATCAATGCCGCCATCGGGTCTTGCCCAGCCTTAACCGGAACAAAACCCTTCTTCTCCATGTCCGACTTTACCACGTCGGATAGATACATCGCGATAATCGTACGCGCAATGTCATTAACGTCATAGTCTGCCATCAAAGGTCCCCTTTCATCGAAAAAAACTTGCTTGCCGAGCGGAAATCACTTCCATTTTTTTCTTGAATTTGGAACTTGGCTAATCATATTTTTTCAGTTCGTCAGCCAAGCCTTTAAGCGATATTTCGGCTTCCTCATCTTCGTCTTCGTCCGTCTTCCGAGAAGTCGAACGATCTACATTCGAGCGTTCGGTTTTTCTTTTACCTTGCTCTCGTGCCTCCCTGAGCGCGTTGCGAACCTCTCGACGCAATCTGCTCGTGATACCCGTTGTATACCCGACTCCAGCGCCTAGACCACCAAGTAAAGCCGTCAAATCCGGCGCTTCCGCGCCCAGCGCTGAATCGAGTGCCGCCCCGGCAGCACCTCCACCAAGGCTGCCAAGTATCGTCGCTCCGACTATCGATAGTACATCCCGCAGCCAAAGAGGCATCGCCGACTTCTCGAGTTTGCCAGACGGACGAGTAGCGCGACTCTCTTCCTTCGATTCGGTCGCGTTTTCGTCTTTTTCATCTTTTTCATTATCCTTAGCCAGTTCGCGTCTGAGCGTGCGACGGAGGCTGGCGATTACGCTCGCTGCGGATCCTAGGGCCGCCCCGTGATAACCTCCAAGGCTGCCGCCGATCGCCAGTGCTCCGAGCGCATATACCGCATCCTCTAACCATTCAGGCATCTCAACCTTCACCGTCTGACCTTGTTTTTGAAAATCATGGATTAGCATCGTTTTTATCTCTCCGGCTCTCGGTTTATCACATCCTTCTGTGTCGTCGCAGGCATAGAAGGATGCGTTTTCAGCAACTATTATTTAGGAAGACGTATCGTTTTCGTTCGAAACAATCGGCTGGTTGACGGCAGTTTGTTGACACTAGGCAGGCCAATCCTAGTATGATGATGATCTTTTCCTAATAACACCGCAATCGCAACCCCAATGGCAATTTTGCGTAATACGCGGCCTGCGATTCTCCCAAACACCGATAGCGTATTACGCAGCCAGTCCGGCATCGCAACCTTTTCCATCTTGTTATTTTGAAAGTTATAGATTAGCATCGTTCTTTTTCGCGGTTTTACAGACCACGCCGTCGCAGCGAAGACGAACCTTTTCGACGACGGCTCCTTGCAAGGAACATATCGACTGTGGTCGCAAGTGCAATGCGTTTTAATGCACGCGTCGCATGCCTCTGTAGCGCGCGCAACTGCCGCATCGTCAAGTCCGGCATTGCAAACTTTACCATCTTCCCGCTTTTAAAGTCGTATATCAACATCGGTCTTCCCTAATCGCCTAAAGACTCTACGTCTATCATTCTTCTATTTTAACAGATCGACCAACAATACCGGAGAGCACCACGCTAATACACGAAGGACGAGAATACACAAAAATTTGATTCCGGAATCAAATTTTTCGTTAGCTTTCGAGAATCTTGATCGGCTGATCGATAGCGACTTCGCCCCTTGCAAATGCAGCGAGTGCGTCTTGCTTCGTCGAAAATACCTTAACCGGTTTATTTTTATCGACGCGGCGCGCATACCAAAGACCAATGAGATAGTCCTGTTGAGGGGTATAAACCGGCTCCGTCAGGGTTGCTGCCTTAAAGAGGTTCTTTGACGGTAGTAGCTTCGTAAATGCTTCTTTTACGGCATCGTCTGACGCCGGAACATGGAATTGCATTGTATCCCCGTCAAAGTCCGCCCCAAAAGCTTGAGTAATAAGCGGGCTTATCTCAATGGTCTTTCCTTGCGTAAGTACGGGCTTAAACGCCATAATCCCGTATTTATGCAGCACAGGCGCACGGTTTACGACAACCGGGCGTTGCTCAATAACCCGTTGGAGGGATTCTCGGGCATATGGATGCTTTTCCTTGACAAGCAGATTGGCCACAAGGAAGGGAGATTGCCGAAGAGCCGGCGGAACATTCCGAAGAACGCTATCGGGTAGTCCTCGACGCATCAGGTCGCGAATGATAAACGGCTTATACGCCACCCAAGCCGCGTCTTCGGGCAACCCGATCTCATCAATGTCTAATGAGCTATTCGGCGTAATAACCGCCCGACCGGCTAGCGTAGCGCTGATACCCAGCATCTTACGCTGCATGATGCCGGCCTTGGGACTAGGGCCGACAACCGTAGCCAGCAGTCCTTTAATCCCTTGTCGTTTGAGAGCGTAGTTATGGGGATCATCAAGACCGGCTAGACCTCTTAATATATTAATAAGTGTTTTCCGCTCATCGGTCAGTTGGCTGAGTTCTCCTGCAATCTCGCTATAAGCCGAAATGAAATCCAGGAGCTCTTTATAGAGATAGTTGGCATCATTAACGATAAGGGTACCGTCCTTAATCATCGAAATAGGACGGAAGATGGGCGGGGTAACCGGGACCTTGGTCCAGAAGAGCTCCGAAGGATGAATACCAAACTTCTTGAGTCCTTCTAGGTAATTGAGCTTTTTGATAAGCGAAGCGCGTTTTGACGGAGCCGCAACTTGGAGCTCTTCTTTCGTTCGTTCAATTTCGCGGCTGACGTTATAGTTTTTAAATAGATTAAGGACGGCTTGGGGACCAGTGATAGGCTCTTTGCCGGTCCGGTAGCGCTCTGGGATAGGGATTTCTCCTGCCCACATGCTAATAAAGTCTTTTTCGCTAACCCCGATGAGCCGCCCTAACAGTTCCAGCATAACGGGATTGGGAACAGGCTCCGGTAGTTTAATAGCCGCCCATCGCGTTCCGGCTAGCCCGCCTGTAAGCCCATCATCGAAAAGCCCACCTTGAACCGTCCGGAATCCGTCGCTAAAGACGCGAACCGTTTCGGAGTTCTGGATATAGCGCTTACCAGCCAGGGTATCAATATCCTTATCCCGTAGCGCCAGAAGCCTAATTCCAGACCGCTCTTGAATAGGATTAATGCCTGCCCCTCTTAATAGGGCTACGAACTTATGCCAAATGTGGGGTACTTTAGGCTGCGGAAGGTTATAGCCAGTCATAAACTGGCGCCATGCTTCATCGTTGGCCTGTCCTCGGATGAGCGCGGCATCGGTAATGGTGTCATATGCGCCATGCGCCAATAGAGCATTAAGCTCTAATAGACCGAGTCGTTTTGCTTTACCTGTTTCCCCTACCGTTGGAATATCTTCAACGCTGGACGCAATGGCTTCATCAACGGCCTGAAGCTTATCTTCGGCAATATGGCAGAGCCGAAGGATGTAGCCGTAACCGGTAAGCGCCCGGATTTTCCTGCCGGTAGCAGGATCGGTAAGGACTTCGGTATCCTTTACCCCGTGCTTTTTGAGCATCTCCGTAACGTACTGATGCAATTTGTCGGCGTTCTCGAAGTCCTTGACATAAATAGGCCGCCCCAGCTTTTTGGCAACCTTACCTAAGAGTGCTTCGTAGATTTGGCCAATATTGGCTCGAGAGATAATAAACGGCGACGCGACGATATCGACCGGCTTACCGTCTTCGCCGATCGGCATCTGGCTATCGGGCTTTATGATGACAACGCCTTTATTGCCATATTGGCCTGCGATCTTATCCCCTTGTTGGGTCTCAAACAAGGACTTTACCATAGCGATATAACCATCCTTGGTCTTACCTGCTGCAATCACGATACCAGGCGAGTCATAATCCCATGTGATGCTATCATCCACAAACATACGATGGGACGCCCTGGCGGTTGTAATGGGAAGCATTTTGACGCTAAGAACGATGGGATCGCCCTTTGACAAAACAGTACCAGGCTTGGCAACCCCTTCTTCCGTGTATCGTTCTAGGGCCTCGGAAGTAAGTTTATTGGGGAAAAGGGAGACATAGAAGGGTTTTCCAGAACCTTCGCTGGGTTTATGTTCGTAGACGAATAGGTTCTCAGCCGTGAGTCGTTTGGCAAAGGATTCGGAGATGACAAAGGCGTCTTCATACGTATCGCCTGTCGCCATATAGGCAATCTTGGCGTTTACGCCCATGGCAAGGTTGCCGTTTTGATCCGTGAAATTGCTATAAGCCAATAGTTGACCCGGTTTTATGACATCGCCGGGTTTTACTAAAGGCTCGTTATAAAGGGCGGTTTGCCGGGCATAGGGCGTGTTGTTGTGAATCCAAATCTTACGTGTCTTTTTAGCGTCAGAATCATAAACTTCGATAAAGTCGGGCGTAACCTTTCTCACAACTCCTTTGCACGGGCTTTTAACAGCACCGGCATACGGACCAAATTTGGCAACGAAAGGTGTGCCTTCAGCATCGACGGACTGAACGAGGGGGACTTCTCTATTAATAAGAGGAAGCGCTTGCGTAATAAAACGGCTTCCCATGGCAACCCGTTGCGGGAAGCAAGCGCTTTTCATAGGGATTAAGGACGCCAAAGGACCAAAGATGTGCGTAGCGTCCTTAATATAATGCGTTACTTGATCGCGCGGAACAATGGCTTCGGAGCCTTTATGAATGGCTCGAACAAACTTCCTGCCCGTCTCAAGTTCTCCTGGGAAGGCAATCGTAACGTCTTCGGTTTGCTCGGAGTTTAGCCAGGTCTTCTTTCCGGTCTTTACATCGACGGCAGGAATATAGAGGAGACCGTCGGCACCACGCTTGGCAGTAACGGTAAACCGCGTATCTACCCCCACTCTTAGGGATTCGGGCGTAGTAACAGGATCGATAAAGCCGAATTGCGTAGCATGGACGTCGCGTGCCGAATATGGAATTGCTTCCGTAGCACCGATACCGCCCTCCCCCATTCGGGTTACTTTGAAAAGGTGGTCCAAGATTTCGACGGGGTTGATCTCCGCAGGAGCCGACATAAGACCCGAGGCGCGGATAACATGATCGATAATTGCCTGGGCCGGTCGAGGGGGAATGATTTCTTTTTTGGGATTGCGCATGGCCTTCCAGAGGATATTGCGCAAAATAAGGCGCATTTTCATAGGCACGCCGTCGGCAAAGATATCCTCTGGTCCCAGGAACTGCTGATTGGCAATCGAGTCCCGGTCATCTTCTTTGGCTTGGCCTTGCAATAGCTGAATCATCTTGACGGTTGAGGCCAGCGCAGCGCGCTTATCAAGGTAGTTTTGAATCAGACCGAGATTACGCCGCATCACATCGGCTGCGACCGGGACTTGGGTAAATTCTCGGCTAATATCGACGTCGGGAGAGCCGAACATTCTTGTTGCAAATCGCCGAAGGTCGTCTGATTTTTCGACGGCATTGCGCGCAAAGAGGTCAGCACCCCAGGCGTTACGTATTTCCTCGTCGGTAACGCCCATCGCCTTAAGAATGGGATAAAGACGGAATGTGGCTTGTCCGGCTTGAATGTAGAAAATACCCGTTCTGGGATCAAGGACGTAGCGGTGGGTCTTATGCCCAGGAAGGTTAATGAAAGCCTCAGGCTCCCCAGTTTGACGGAACCGTACGTAAACACCCGGCTTTAAGCGCTGCTGGTTTGTAATGGCGTATTCAACGCCATTAATAATAAAGACGCCCCGGTCGGTAAGATAGGGAACCTTGGCAAGAAGGGTACGTTTTTTGATAACGCCGTCGGGAGTCGTGATCTTGATGGTTCCGTAAAGGTCCCTAGCAAGGGTTGCGTTTGTTACGATAGCCTTTTTGTGTGAAAAAGGACTAAGAAGCTCCTCTTCGGGTTCCGAGTCTTTATAGTCGACGTCCGAGATTTCAATAGACCACGGCCCTTGCGTATAAGCCGGAGTTGATAAAAACGCGTTACGCACAGAGTCGAAGATCCTCTGGCGTATGGTCTTAACGTCGCTTATGTCGATAAGTTCGGGCGTTGTCATGATTAATACATTAGGCTAATTCCAGGCCGTTGACGTTTTTTATCGCTTTCCGGAGCCACTTTTGCAAGCCCCATAGGAATTGCAGAACGCCCAACTTCTTTCTCAGGCTGCTGGTACTTAAAGATTTCTTTGATTTCTGCCGGATCGAGTTCAACAGGATAAGATGATCCCGAAAGAATACTTAGGGCTTTGGCAACGGCTGCTTGTTCGGGATCTGGGGATGCGGAATGGGCTTTTTCGAGCGAGGGATATGTTACCGTTCCGGCGAGGAAACCAACAAGGTATAGCGCTCCATAGATGATTGGAGGCACTTTTGTGAGAAACTCCGCCAGTTCACTAATTAAAGCTGTCTTTTCAAATGCGCCCTGTTTGACAAGCTGAAGCCCTGTAGGATTATCGACAGAAACGGCTCGCGAGAACGGTTCCGGGATTTTGGCTTTAATTAACCGTTTCAGAGAATTGAGCATTTTTCGTTTGGATTCGGCAACTTCGCCGGAAATATCTTTCGTGAGATTCTTATTGGCCACTAAATCACCAATTAAGCCACCAGCCCAGCATCCAACCCAATACATTAACGATAACACAGTCGCGGCGGCAGCATATTGAAGCGTCGTGCTTGGAATAAACCCAGCAACGATATCCGCAGTTTGGGCGGTGAATTGAACAGGAAGAGGAATGTTAACCTTTTCTTGACCTTCTTTAATTTCGGGAAAGCGAATTTCCTTGTGCAACCGGATCCATTCCTCTTTAGGAATACCGCCATAACGCCGCTGCTGTCGGACTCTATCAATAGCATTGGCGATTCTATTTCGTAGTTTGGCGGCCGTAATCACACTTCCTATCGCCGAAAGCGACATAGCTCCCAAAAGAACGAGCCAAGCCGTTGTCCCAAAGAAAAGACTTCCCTCAGACACGCCCATTGCTTCTGCAGGAGACTGGGCCGCTGGAGGGGTTTGGGCGGCTTTCTCTAGGGCAAAGCGGATAATATCACGAACCGCATTCTCAAGTTCGGCTCTCGGGACTTCGACGTAAACGAACCTAGAATTTGATTCCGGAATCAAATTTTTGTTAGACGAATTGCGAGACATCTTTTGTTAGCTCCGAATAAAGTTGGACCCATTCGAGGTAAATGTGGTAATTCTTCGTTTCGTCACTCCATTTCCGTTCAACGAAGACCTGCACGAACCATCCGTTGGCAATACGGTCTTGTACCCATTGATAGGCTTGACGGTCGGACTCCTTGGACATATCGAAGAGATCATGCCACCAGTCGACAACAATCGTACTAAATTGAAAGAGTTCTTCAGACTCAAGCTTGGGAATCGGTTGACCGGTTTTTAATCGGAGAGGAAGCCCGAACGGCATGTACGTCCACACAAGAAAGCCTTTATGACGCGGGTCTTGCTCGCCGCAATATTTCATGATTGCGGCGGGACGCTGACCCGAAAACATGGGGTTGATATTCGACATGGAACATTAAGAGTGGCTTTGACGTTTCTTTTTCTCTTCTTCGGCCTGACGCGCCGCAAACTCGAACTCTTCGCCAAGTTCATCGCAGATGCTTTTAATCGTCATGTCTCTTGCCCACGCATCCGAAGATTTTGCGAACCCCGATGTAAGACGCTTCGTGCCATCGAGTAATAGATACGCGCTTGTGAACCCCATGCCAAAAAGAGCCGGCACAAGAACATAGAAAAATCCCGTTTTAGTGCCCCACGCAAGAAAATCCCAGAAACCGGCCTCTTTCTGCATCATCGACGGGTCAGCATTCATATTGCCGGTCTGATTGCCTTTTACTGCGCGGGCTCGTTTTTCGGCGGCGGCTCTTTTGGAATAATTTCGTATCCGCTGACAAGGATTTTCTTTGGAGATTCTTTTTTGAACGTCCATTGCTGTGCGACCTCTGCTCCCGGTGGAAGAATGAGTTGACGACGCTCGTTTTCACGCTCCTGACGCCACGCCATCATGGCACGCTTGCGCATCTCTAATAGTTTAGGACGATTCTCATCCTGACGTAAGGCCGTAATGCACGCTTCCCTGGCGTCCTCTAAAAGCCGACTTGCTTGCTGACGATCAAGTGGTGTGTCTTCGCACATGACATAAATAGCGATTGCCCGTTTGTAAAACTCTACGGGATCGACGCTTGTTATGTAGGTCCAGAGCTCGTCCTTGGCCTCGGCAGCCTTCTCGGTGTCAATAACCATAATCCTTCCACGCTCAGGCCAAAACTCTACCGTTTTATACTTATAAATCTTACCCATTTTAACACCCCTTACCCGTGACGGAAGAAAAGGATCGTATCTTGATCTTTCTCCGGACAACGAATAAGACGGGAATTGAATCCAAGCTTCTTAAAAAGCTCAAGGGCAGCAAGGTTCTTTTCTGGCACTTTGGCATATATGGAATAGCCCTTGGCGTGGGCTATTAGGTCCTGTAGCATCTGGGACGCAATTCCGTGCCGACGAAACTGCTTCGTAACGGCAATCCGTAAAACATGCACCTGCTTGCGGCGCCGTCGAACCGCAAAAATCATGAACCCTATAATTTTAAGCTCATGGTTATGAGAAACACAGGCCAAGAGCCACCTATGTTTCAGAAGCGCCCGCCGCATGGGCATAATCGGCGGAAGCCGTCCAAAGCACTCGTGATATACCTCCAAAATCCCGATCAGGTCTCCGTGAAACAGGAGAGGCCGTAGCACGATCTGCCCCTCGGGAATGAGATTGGAAAGTGCGCCAGGCCGGTAAGGCATAGATTTCAAATAATGTAGAAATGAAGGAGACATCCCTCGATCCCAACAAGCAAAAATATCACGCGACAAAAAAGGGAGACAAAGCGCCTTTAACTGTCTCGGTATGCTCTGTTTTATGAGTTTATAAGGAGTATTCGTCGTACAAAAATTTGATTCCGGAATCAAATTTCATACGAATCGACAAATCCGTAATACGCGCACAATTTGACTCCGGAATCAAAAACGGGGATATTGGGGTGTAGGGCTTTTATGTTAGAATCACTTATCCGGATTACGCGAGAATAAACATGCGACGCTATCTAAGATGTATTATAATTGATCGTACATACGTACGAAAGGGACGTTTTGTGGAATAAAAGGGTATGAAACGGGAACCCAAGACGATGCCACGATCTGTGCTGCTAACACCTGCCATCCTTATCTCGATGCCAAAGCGTAAGCTTCGGCAATATGATAAACAGTTGGCTGATCTGATTGGCTATGCTCCTGGAGTGGCATATACGAAATGCTTGACCCAGGATGACGCTTTGGCTGCAAATAAGTTTTGGAATGACGTCATGCACCGGATAGGAACGGAATGGAAGGATGAGATTTTGGTCAAAATAGGACAGGAACTAGGAGCCGATGAGATTGCAGTACGATATAATAACGAAAGAGGTAGTCCCGTTTTAAGGCGTATCCGTATCCCCAAAAAGAAGAAGGAGTGAGGTAAGATGCTCAAAGTTGCCAGTGTGAAAATGGACGAGGACGGGTTGATGATTACCTTGGAGTCCGACAGCCGGGAAGAGCTCGTAGACTCTTCAGCCCTTAACTTCGCACTTAATGTAGCGAAGGAGGGAGGATATTTCAATTGCGCTATCGGACCTAAAACGAAAGGTCCGGCGCCGTTTGATGCCGAAGACGGTAGTCCAATCGTTATGCCTACGAAACCGAATACAAAGATCGTATACCGTCGGCAAATCCATTGCGTCCCCAACGCATGGTAAAAAATTTGATTCCGGAATCAAATTTTTCTGAACCTCGATTGCCGAATAGCTAAAAAAAATCCCCCATCACACCCTGAGTCTCTAAGGACTCAGGGTGGCCGCACCGAAAGGCGGTCTGGGGTATCTACTGACCTTCTACCCATCGTCCATTGAACCAAGCCTTTGCCTCGACTGGCACGGAAAAAATCGGGCAAGGCTAAAACCGTCTTTTGTAGCTAAAGAAAAAAAATAAGTAAAAAAACGAAGTTAATATTCGGGCTAAATTTGGATCTCCATATTTAAATGCCCCAAAAAATTGACGGCGGGGATATTCTTTTAGGGGGGATGGGATCAACCGATCCCACACCCCCTTTCCTTATAAACTACCTAAAAAAACCCACCACACCTGAACCTCCTTGTTCAGGGGGTGGGCCGGGGGGATCAGCGTTTGCGCAGCTCGCTGATCCCCTCGGCAAGGAGCATCGTGGCCACGCCCGTGGCCGCGAAAATCGCGGCCACGTGCGCGGTCTCGGACGTACCACTCTTGGCCGCCCATGCGGCCAAGATGGCACAACACCCGACCAAGGCCAACATCAGTTGCCTCATGTCTGTTCTCCTTTTAAAGGCGACCCTGACGGGAACCGCCTCCGGACCGCTCCGGAAACCTGGCGGTCCCGTCCATTTGTAAATGCCGCGAAACCGGCGAATCTTTAGCTAAATTAAGGCTAGTCCTGGGAGCACGGCAACCAACCAAAGCTGACGGCAGCCACGAGTTGAATCGCGATCAAGAGGAATTAGCCACTGTCTTGTAGACGTCTTTTATTAGGTCCAACACTATAAAAAAAAGTAGTGATAAGGTTAAAGGCGCGAATTACGGCATCCACCGTTTTCTATTTCTTTCTTTGGCCAAAGATAATTTAGCCAGTAAAAAAGAGACCGTCTAATGTTATAATTGATTCCAGAATCAAAATTTCGAGAAGGTACCCTTATTGTCCGTCTTCTTCGTTTTGACGTTATGGGCATCTTTGTCATTGGTTATCCCGGCGATGTTGGTGGGGCTAATACCGAGTGCTGGCACACTCTTAAGCTCTGGAGGAAGTTTGGACTTGAAGTCACCCTCATCCCCACGTGGGGGGCGCCCCTGCCTGAATATCGCACAAAGTGCGATTCTATAGGCTGCCAAACTCTTCAAGTAAGCGGCCCTACGCGTCTCCTCGACCTCAACGAGCTTAGGGGCGCCCCTGTTATTTCCTTCTGCAACAGCGAATTCCTACGCTCGGCAGACCTCCTACGACGCATGGATTGCAAAATCATCTGGGTAGGCTGCATGTGCTGGCTCTTCGATGAAGAGCGGCGGCATTATAGCCGAATGCAAAAACCCTTCGATGCCTATGTCTTCCAGAGCCAGTTTCAACAAAACCTTCTTATGCCTCAGCTAAAAGAATACGGCGTTACCGACGAACAAGGCTTCTTAGTACGAGCAGCGTTCGCATTAGATGAATGGCCCTTTAATCCCCTACGACATAAAAGAGGAGAAACATTCGTCGTAGGAAGAATTAGCCGACCTGCACCCGATAAGTACCATCGCGGGACTTGGAGATTATACGAACGGATCATCCACCCCATACATGCAAGGATAATGGCTTGGAGCAAGGAAGTAGAACGTAAAGTAGGAAAACCCCCCGCGTGGGCTACCGTACTACCCAGCCGAGCTGAGACAGCGCAGCAATTCTTGTCCCAATTGCACTGTATGATACAAGCCAGCGACCAGGCAAACGAAAACTGGTCAAGGGCTGGACTAGAGGCTATGGCAACAGGAGTGGCTATAGTAGCCCATAACGACTGGGGCTGGAAAGAGATGATCGTACACGGAGTAACAGGGTTTCTAGCGAACGATCTAGACGAAATGGCTTATTACGCTACGAAATTGGCATACGAGGAAGATTTAAGGGTCTTCATCATAGAGTCGGCAAGAAAGCGATTGCATGAATTGGTTGATGATAATGTAATATGGGGGAATTGGAAGAGGGTGTTTGAATACGTGGATGGGAAGTTCGGGACAAGAATACTGACGAATAACTAAAAAAACCCACCACCCTGAACCTCCTTGTTCAGGGGGTGGGTTCACCGGCGAGGCTATAGCTTTCGCGCTACAGCCTCGCCGAGCGCCGCCAAGCTGATGACCGCGGACGCGGTCATCAGCCCGGCGGAAAACTGTCCCATCGGCGCCGTCGTTGCGACGGCGCCGATGGAAAGTACGAGCAGTACAATCAGGACCGAAATGTTGCTCATTTCTCCCTCCTTTTCGGAGCCCAGGACGAGACCGCCTTCCGGCCGCCCGGAAACCCTGGCGGTCCCGTCCATTTGTAAATGCCGCGAAAGCGGCTAATCTTTAGCCGTTGGCCAATCCTCAAGATGGGGGTTGCTTCTGACCATACTAGTTTAAAAAAAGTCCTCTTCAGACGACGAGGAAGCTGACAGGTTTTTTTCCTGGTATGATCGTGGCTCGTACTGACCTCAATCGAGTAACAGGGTTTCTAGCAAATGATTTAGACGAAATGGCCTATTACGCTACGAAATTGGCATATGAGGAAGATTTAAGGGTTTTTATTATAGAGTCAGCAAGAAAGCGGTTGCATGAACTAGTTGATGATGACATGATCTGGGGGAATTGGAAAAGGGTGTTTGAATACCTGGATGGGAAGCTCGGGACAAGGATACTAACTAATAACTAAAAAAACCCACCACCCTGAACCTCCTTGTTCAGGGGGTGGTGTGGGGCCTCACCTCGTTTCTATATAGTAGGTGAGGCCGCCGAAAATGACTGCCACCGCGATCGCGGCAGTCCAGTTTCCTTCAACCCAGCATTGCGTCGCGGCCGCTAGGGCGGCCACGAACGCGGCAATCCAAACACCGGCTAGGATGTAGTCCCTCATTTTGTTTCCCCTTTCTTAAAAGGGACCAGGACGGAACCGCCTCCGGACCGCTCCGGAAACCCTGGCGGTCCCGTCCATTTGTAAATGCCAAGAAATCGGCTAATCTTTAGCCGATTTCGGCCAATTAAGCGACCCCAGCTTTTCGCTCTTGAACCTACATATTCAGGACGGCCTCATAAAGGTGGAAACTTAGGGTGTCTTTGCAATTTTGTAGGTAACCCCAGCCAGTCCCATGCCGGTGATAATCGTAAGAGGCCAATAGGACATTACGGCCGTCCAGACGCATAAAAGCGTCAGTGCGTAAAATACAAGCCCGTATGCAATAGCCTTGACACACTCCACCCCCATCCTCATCTTTTACTCTCCTTTCTAAAAAAAGAGAAACAAAAAGACGGAACCGCCTTTCCGGTCATCCGGAAAAAACCCTTGCGGTCCCGTTTTTAGCTATCAATGCTAACAGCCGTATGTAGCGGCTTTCGATCTTGGAAACAGAAAGGGGAAAATACCCAAATAGCCAAAAAAAGGCTACACAAGAAAATTCTGCTAGATAGCTAAAAAAGTCCTGTTCAGCCGACGAGGAAGCTGACAGGTTTCCTGGCCCGGCCGAGCCAGTACTGACCTCGCCTCGCAGCACCCCTCGATGCCGCGAGGTTCGGGCGCCACTCACCCCTTGTTCGTAGGGCGACGAAACAAGGGATGATCTGCGCAATGGAGCCGCGTAGTTCCTCCTCGTCCGGTTCCTCCTTCGGACCGCCCTATTGTCCGAAGGAGCCGCCACGTTCCCGTTTGGCCGGACGGGAACGATGCGGGATCGCGGCTCCCGTTATTAAATGCCTTAAAAAATTGACGAATTTTTTTCTATTTATTTTTCTTGAATAGCTTAAACATGGCCACGATGATGATGATTAGCGTCGCGGCTATAGCTAGAGGCACAATGTCGTTGAGGGCCCCGTAGCAGCCTAACGCGGCTAGGAATCCCGTCAGACCCCATAGATCGGTGTCGTCCATTTTTTGTTTCCTCCTAAAAAAAGGAAGACCCCAGGACAGAATCGCCTTCCGGACCGCTCCGGAAAAAACATGGACGGTCCTGTCTATATTTAAGCACGAGCCGAACTGCAAAATTATCTTTTTTTTTCTGTGCGGAAACGTAAAAAAAATCCCTTAATAGGGCATTGACCAAAAAAGGGCTCGCTAGCTAAAAAAAAGTCTCGCTCGGCCGACGGGGAGACCAGAGCGAGTTTCCCGGTGCTCTCACGAGTCCGGTAGATGACCTCTGCACCCGTCGCGTTGCGACGGATGCTTCGGGCGCCACCCGTCCAACAGTCGTCCGGACCGACTGTATGGACGGACTGCGCAGGCGCCGCGTTTCCCCCCTCGTCCGGGTTCCTCCACGGGGTGTCCGGAAAACCCCGGGAGCCGCCACGACCCCCACCTCAGCGGCAGGGGAGGAAGACGGTTGTGCGGCGCCACACAATTAAATGCCTTAAAACTGACAAATCTTTAGGTGGGTTAAGCAGCGTTGTCAATGGCTAAAAAAAACTTCATAATCGCTCCCAGCCTTGCCAGGGCTGGATTTCGACTATGGGCCGTCAGGTGTGGGCGAGACCTGACAGCCAGCCCCTCCGCAGAGGGGCGCCCCTCCGATTATTTTAGGTCGCCGGGGTCGCGACCCGTTTCAAAGAGCTTTTAAAAAACCTCCTTTTACAAACGGCCCGGGCGCCCCAAGGAGCATTAGACGCCCGGGCCATATGTAAATGCCGCAATATCGGCGAATCTTTAGCCGTCGGCCAGTCCTAAAAAATGAGTGCCTATGATCCTTACCACGCTAGCTAAAAAAAGTCCCGATCCATCCGGCCAAGGATAGACGGGTTTCCGGGCCCGGCCGTGGCCCGTATTGACCTCAGCCGCCGCCGGGTACCTTTCGGCGGCGACTTCGGACGCCACTCATCCGCCACTCCCTCCGGAGCGGCGGATGACCTGCGTAGTGATCACGATTCCCGCCCTCTCCCCGCGGTAGGAGAGGTGGGATCGCGATCACCGTCATTAAATGCCTTTAAATGGCAAAAGATTTAGCTTCGGCCGAAGTGGAGCCTTTTTCAAAGTCGACCATTGCTTCTGCAGGCAGCGTGAAATAAATCGTGCCGTCTTTACCGCGGTGCGCTTGCAGCTTGCGCACGCCGCGTTGCCAATAAGGGTTTAGGCTTTCAGCACCCTCGAAATCGCCTTATTCATGGGGTAGGGCTAGGAGCCTTCTTTGCGGATCAGTCGATAAATTAGTGCAACAAACGCCATAACGATCATGGCGACGGTTGTTGCATGTGCCATGGCAAGGTCGCCATCCGCAATGAACTCGCGGGTAGCGGCCGCACCGGCCAACATCAGAAACCACAAACCAATGTCCACCATTTTCCACTCTCCCTTTCAAAAAAAAGTCCATACCGGTTGCTGGTAATGGCTGGGGTTCTCGGTAACCCGCATACTCGCAGGTAGACCGGTGTGCTCCCCTTGACCTGCGTAGTGATCACGATTCCCGTCCTCTCCCAGCGGTAGGAGAGGAGGGATCGCGATCACCGTCATTAAACGCCTTAAAACGGTAAAAGATTTAGCTCCGGCTGTTTTTGATTCCGGAATCAAAATTTTTGCAAGCTCATTAGACTACAAGACGACAAAGTTTATAAGGTTAATCAACTTTAGTAATCGCAAAGCTAATTGCAGCAAGCGTAGCCAGCCCTAATAGCACCATGTGCCACAGCTCGAAGCAGTAAAGCGCACCAATAATTCCGCTTAACAAACACGCAACCCCAACAAGCAAAATTCGCATTTTTGCGACTCCTTCGTTCTAAAAAAACACAGGGGCCGGGTCTGGCAGTTTTGGCTGACCAAACCCGGCCCTTTTTTTAGGGTTCTACTTGCACTCGGCTTTCTTCCAGTATTTGTATCCAATCGCCCATGCTATTATCAGAATTATTGTCGAGGCAAGGGGCCAATCATCGCGTGCAAGTGCGAGATAGACATTGGCTGACAAAAAACCAATCGAAAACCGAAATAGAAACTCTTTAACGCGCTCACCTTTACGACTCATTTTCGCCTCCTTTCTACTAATTGAAGTAAGGTTTCAACGATTCGAGTAAGTCCAAGAATATAACGGCTCGAAGCATTCGAGAGAGTCCGTTGCTGAAGTTATCCGGCTTTGTAGCAACAACTAGCATGTCGCCCTTCTGCCGTACCTTAAGCTTCGCCAATATGATCTCGATCATGGTTTGGCATTCCTTATAAAGGGACGACTTCTTGAGCCGTTTCAACGGCTCGTCGGTGGAAAGGATGATGTTTCCACCCTTACAGCCGACTGAAATAAGAATGTGGCTACCACGACAGATCGACTTCGGACCCAAGATAAAATACTGGCCGTCGTCCTCAAAATACGACATCTCCGTCCCAAATTGGGTCATATACTTGTCCAAAGTCTGTTCGATGACCTGCGCACCTTTGGGACTGGCTAAAACTTGGGACGCCATTACCAAACTCCTTTCTTCAAAGAAAGACGTTCCTCGCCAAGTGCCAACGCGCCTTTATCCGACCGGCGAGGAAGAAGCCGGACAAAGGCGTTATATTAGGGAAAGCCTGAAGGCTAAAATAATTAACTGCTGGATCGGATACCCGCGAAAAAAATTTGATTCCGGAATCAAAATTTAACGAAAGAACGGCTAAAATGAAAGCCCTCTCAGCGGGGGAGAGGGCTTTCGTCCGAGATTTTTTAATTTTTTTAACGCGAAAATAATATAACTTTTAGAGCCGGCGTCGCGTTGCTGAGAACGCGAGCCAGCTCAGAATCGTAAACGCGATAGCCCCGCGGATTGCGGCCGCGGGGTTACCGCCCATCGCGGCGGCAATAGTGCCGCCAACAACGAGACCAAGCAAAACGTAAAATGCCATAGCGAACCCTTCCTTAAAAAAGTGGCCAACCCGCCATTTACGTATGGCCTCAATTTCCGGCGGGGTAAAAAATTGAGGCCGGAGCCTAACCATTAGGCTCCCAATATTAAATGCCCTTATTAATATAATACTTTAATTGCCCTGTTTGTCGGCTATCTATAGCTAAAAAAAAAAAAGAAGAGGCCGCCCTTCCCGGTCGAGGGGAGAACGGGAAGGGATTCCTCTTCTTTTTTTGGGGAGGCCTTCTCGTCCGAGGGAAAAAACGAGAAGGCCTCCCCTACTGACCCGGTCTGGAATCCTAATCCAGCCGGGTCAAGAGCCCAATTTCATACGGGAGGGCCTCCAGCTCCTCCCGGTTCAGGACCCGGCCCTCCGGTAGCCGGGTCAATAACCGAAACACGACAGCCCGGTCGCCGGGCTGCATAAAAATTTGGCCCCGGTCTACGGGGATTTGAATCCCCAATAGACCGGTCATTACTTCCGCGGTGGCCGCGTGGCCAACCGCGGATTGAAAGCCCCCAGCAAGCAGCGCTTTGGCCTCATCAACAGACAGTGGGGCGAATTTGAAGATACCGTGGCTAGTGAGAACCGGGGTGTTGAGTACAAATAACATAAAAAAACTCCTTAAACGAAAAAAAAATCACCCGCCCTTTTTCTTCGCATCGCAGCTCCGACTTTCGGCGGGTAAAAAAATCGGAGCAGCGGCCTGGACGCCCAGGCCATATTTAAATGCCGTATTTGGCGACTTTTTTTTAGCGTGGTTCCGACAAAAAAAAGTCCCCGGTTTTCGCCGGGGCTCAGGAAGGGAAAGAGCTCGCAGTAAATGGCACCTAGTTCGTCCGGACTAATAGATCAAGATCATACAAAATGTCTGCCATCTTCCCTTGGCTAGGAACCCAGTTCTTGGGGAGAGGGGTTCGGAGCCGGAAAACAACAGCCTTATCACCGGGGGCCATACCAATCTTACCCTTACGGGCTGGGATGTAAATCCCAAGCAAATGGCTAAGTACCTTAGCAGCGGTTCGGTTGCTAATAGCAGATACGAATTCCCCCGAGAGAAGTTGTTTGGCCTCCTCAAGATCGATTGACTTGAAGTAATAGATACCATGCATTGTTAGAACGGGTGAGCTAATTACAAAGACCATAACCGACCTTTCCGAAAAAGCATAAACCCGCACTAATCGAAGCCGGTCCTACGTTCGGCGAGTAAAAGAAGTCGTAGCAGCTTGAAGCTATTATATTTTAAGCTGGAATAGCTAAAAAAGAGGGAAGACGATCTCCCTCAGGGAGGGAGGGTCTTCCCTCGGATTGGTTATTTTTTGACCCCAGGGGATTGACTTCTTATGTTAGCGGCTTAATTACATACATGCCTTCAGGTATGCTGACCTCCGTGCGGCCTGAATGCTTCTGTTGCGCCATCAAATAGGCTAATACTTTTGTCTCTTTTGTGATCACCCCATCTTTGACTCCGTTCCATCGGAGCCAGAATAGGGTACTAAACTCCCGCCCCTTGAACCGGCGGCTCTCAACGTTTTCATACCAGGGCGGTGTGAGTGTTTCGAGGCGATATAGTTTTCGCACGTCCATCTCATGGACCGGCCAAAGGCCGATGTTATCGAGTCTAATGGCCGGATCTTGATCGGTTTCAAAAACGTTTATGGCGGCGAATAAAGCCGGAGTATCCTTTTTCCTTAAAATGAGGGCCGTATCAAGGCCGCCTGCAACACGCCATTCAACTGTTTGATAGCCCTCTTCTTTATATCGCTCCACCAGCTGCTGAGCCCCTTGACGGGCATACGCTGGCGGGTTGAGCTCCTGAACGATGTCATATTGGACCGCCTTATCCGGGACCTTAACACTATGACATCCTGACTTGCTGATCGGGTCCCACGTCAAAATGACGAGTCCTTGTTCGGCTACCATGTAGCTCCACGATGATAGATTAACATGACGTTTAAAGTCCAAAACTTGGTGGGGCAATAAATGCCTACCATCATCGGGGGCCGGTCGAATCTGGACCCCCTCGTCATCCCAAAAGATAAATTTTACAAAAGCAGGAACAAAATCTTGATCATGATTGGTCAACAGCGCAGGGTAAGCAATGTTTTGGTCGTTGAGCTCTAAGCGTAACTTCATAAAGTACCTCCTTAAAAGGAAAAAAAGGTTACAAAAAACTACCAAGTATACACGTACCCTAACCATCTCTAAAAAAAGAGGGAAGACCTGCCCCTCAGTGAGAGAGACAGGTCTTCCCAGGATATCTATCTAAGTAGTTTTAACCTCAGCAGGATGAATTTTTCGTTACGCAATGGGTTTAATCATATACCAGCCTTCAGGTATGACGACCTCCGTGTCCCCTGATTGCTGTTGATGCTCGGCTAAATATGCTAATACTTTCGTATCTCGTGTAATCACCCCATTTTTGACTCCGTTCCATCGGAGCCAGAACAGGGTGCAAAACTCCCGCCCTTTGAATCGTCTATTGACAATTTCGTCGTACAAAGGCGGTTCGATTGTTTCATAACTGAATAATTTCGTTATTGTCATTTCGCGAACCGGCCAAAGGCCGATGTTATTGAGCCGAATGGCCGGGTTTTCGTCAACCTCAGAATCGTATATTTGGGCTAATAAATCCGTATCTCCTTTCTTCTTTAATATGAGGGCTGTATCAAGGCCATCGGCAACATACCATTCAACTGTTTGATGGCCCTCTTCCTTATATTGCTCCACTAATTGCTGAGCTCCTTTCCGGGCATATGCCGGAGGATTGAGCTCTTGAATCACGTCATATAGTGCCATACGGGACGGGAGCTTTACCTGATGGCACTTAGATTTGCTGACCGGATCCCAGCTTAAAACGACGAGTCCGTGTTCAGCAACACTATAACTCCATGAAGATAAATTGACATGGCGTTTTAGATTCGCAATCTTATGGGGTAACAGATGCAGCCCATCATCAGGGGCTGGTCGAATCTGTACCCCCTCGTCGTTCCAGAAAATAAATTTTACGAACGCTGGTACAAATTCCTTCTCGTGATCCGTCAGCAATGCTGGATAAGCCTTGGCCTGATCGTTGAACTGGACACGTAACTTCATAACACACCTCCTTAAAAAAAACTAAAAAACACCCCGCCGTTCACTAACAAGCCTTACTCCCGATTGGCGGGAAAAAATCGGGCAAGGCTAAACCGTCTTTTTTTTGTAGCGAAAGAAAAAAAAAAAAGTAAAAAGAAGCCCAAATCTAGCCCAATATGGGCTAGATTTTGAGCTCCATATTTAAATGCCACAAATCGAACGGAACTTTTAGGTTAAAAAAAAGCGGGGGAGGAAGGGGCCGGCAGACCTTCCTCCCCTTGCAGTGCCCCGACGGCTCTCTGCGGTTAACCGCCAGCCCGGAGCCAGTCTTCCTGTGGACGGGCAGCAGCTCAGCCACGACAGGCAATAATCTTAGCCCGGCGAAGGGCTGAACCCGAGAGCGGTCGGGGCTGGGAAAAGCGATGAGAAATAAATTATACTACAAAGCCAGGATTCTAAACTTATCAACTCTAAAAAAGAAAGATGCTTTCGCAGACCATAAGGACGACGATGTCCGCCGCCGGTTCCCGACGGATAAAAAACAGAAATAGCTAAAAAACCGGAGGCGGGGGTTTCTTTGTGCCGGCCATTCCCCCGCCTCCGGCCCCCGATCACCCTAGGGCCTCAAGGGCCCATAGGTGATCGGGTCTCAACGGCTCGGGTACCCGGTTGACCCGGGTGTACCCGAGCCGTTTCAGCATCCTGGAGGCCCCTTGCGGAGCCTCCAGGATCTGGCCGACCTTTGGCGGCCGGCCGACAAGCCGCCAAAGGTCGGCCTCGCGGTCGCTAACTGGGCTGCAAGCCCAGTAGCGGCCGCGACCGTCCATGATGATGATAAACATGTTCCTCCTCCTTTTTAGGAGGTTCCCCGCCTTTTCCGGTCCTTACCACCCGGCCAGGCGGGGTTGGCCGAGGTGGTAAAGGCTGGTCGCCCAGCTCATGCTTAAATGCCATGAAATTCCCGATTCTTTAGCCCCAAATTTGATTCCGGAATCAAATTTCGTACGAACGGCCAATCCATACTGCCAATAGACCAAATCCTCCAGCCCAATTCCAGTTCGGTCTCCAGTATAATGAAAGTATCCCCCAAAGGAGACCCCTCAATGCAAAAGCGGCTTATTCCCATCAAACGTAAGCAGCTTGTGGAGATTTGCATTCTTTTGGGCTTTAACGAAGACTATTCCAAACTCACGGAAACCGAAAAATCCGTCCTCATCTCGCTTGTCTTTATTGCCTCCCGATATGACGAAACGGCGGTTAAGATTATCTTTAAAAAGTTCAAAGACGCCATTCTTGAGGCTCTCGACAAAAAGGCCGATGTTAAATTGGGCATTGCAGACAATCGATGGGCTACCTTATTTGTAAACGGCGTACCCCAAAAGTGGTATGATATTCATGACAACGAATTTGCCGACGAGATTCCGCCCACTTTAGAGGCAAGGCTCTTTGATATTAACGGTATTACGAGGCTCTTGGAGCTCAAAGTCTTCTAAGAAAGGTTTCCCTTCCATGCCAAACGACGCTAAGATTGTTGCCATTTTCGAAGACCCGGAAGCCACCCCTCCCATGCTTTATCTGGCGTTAGCCGAAAAGTACGGGCCTAATGTTCTGGACGGGGAATATGCGGCCATTAAGGCCGAACTAGAAGAGATACTAGGCCATCCCGTAGGCGAGGGGATGATGAATCGGCTTATGGCGGCTATCAACGTCATGACGAACGATTTCTGGCAAAGTCGGGTAACCGACTTTAGCCGTATTGTAACGGCTATGGCAACGGGGGTATTTGATATACTCACGTATCGACCGCCGTCGGTTTATGAAGTGGCCGTTGCTACGGCCGATATTTGCCTATTGAGAATAGGCTATAGCTTGATGTTTGCCGAGAAGGTCAAAACGTTCGTTAAAGAATTGTGCGACGCAGAACAATATATCCTGGTGCCGAAGATAATTAACTACATGTACGATGTCGAGAATAACTATGATGTCATGAACCGGTGGCGGAATGATAAGGCGATGATGGACGCCATTTACGCTGTTGCGAAAGCCAAAGCCGATAGAGCCGATTTGGACACGCTTGAAGAGTTTCAGCGATTTATCGACTGCGCGCAGAGGTATAAGATGGATAAGGCGGCTGAATATGCCATTGCCATGATGACGGCGTACGCGCAGGACAAAGCCACGTTCATGAGCTTTAAAAACATGGTGGAAGCTGAAAAAGAGAAATAGCTAAAAAATAAGCCGGGACGAGCAAGAGTCTTGCCAGTCCCGGCTTATTTGTTATTGTCTTTTTTAAATTAAGTCGCAGGTTCGCTGGCTGGCTGCGGCTCCGAAGGCTTGCTATTCCTTTCTTCGAGCTCTTTTCGGTAGATAACGACGGTGTCTTTAGGGGCGTCTATTCCCAGCTTGACCAGGCCTCCTCGACGGCCGTACCTACCGGCCTCAATTTCGGCAACGAGAACCTCGATACGGATGTCACCAACCTTTAAGATGATCGACTGATTGGTCCTACGGCTGAGCATGAGCACAGCAACTCCTCCTTGTCAAAAAACCTTTCTTACCCTGTCCATTGCCGTCATTGTAACTTTTTCAATTCGTCATACGCTTCTCCTTTGTCGTAAAGAGTTAAACAAAAAAGGCCGGCCAGAGCAGGGCAAAAGGATCGGGCTTTGTGGTTCGATCGGCTGGAGGGACCGTCCCTCCAAAACGATAGCCTTGTTACTCTGGCCGGCCTTTCGTCTTTTAGTCTACCAATTAACAGTTAAAAAATTCAAGTGCTCTTAACTAAAAATCCTTCCCATCTTTAAATGCCGCGTTTTTTCCATGCCTCGATCCATGTTTTTGACATCGGAACACCACAATGACGTTCGACAAGATGACCGTGTTGCGTATAGATGCCCATATCAAAGCCACATCTCGAGCACATCGCGTCCAATTGCCGTTTTGCAAAATCGTTATTAAAAAGCTGACTTAATTGTTTTGCGCGAGCGTTTAGTCCGAGCGCTGTATCAACAGCACCCCCACAACAGCACATCGTATAACCGAGCGAATCAACAGAAATGCCGCAAGCACCAGGATAGCACGAACAAAACCGGCAAGGCTCGCGCTGAATACCGCAATCGACGGGGGCGACACATTGATCCAAAATATGATGGACACATGATGTGGTCTTCGCTGAATGAACTTTTATGACTCCTTGGGCAACGGCCCATTTTACCAAAAGCCGGGTATCTTCGGTATACTCGTTCGAAAACAGTTGAACCGTCGGAAAATGCTTCCGGGCTAATTTCACAAAACTTAAAAAATCGGGATGAAGCGTTGGTTCGCCGCCGATAATGATGATTGTATGAAACCCGAATTTCGGACCTTCTCTACAGAATCGTGCTGCGTCATCTAGAGTCATATCCGGAATATCGAGATTGGGAAACAAGTGGGTGAGCCGATTGCAACCGACGCACCGCAGATTGCATCTATAAGTAAGATGCCATTCGGCTTTTCCGGTTTTGGGCGTCCAATCGGTCATGAAGATCGCGCCAGCTCTAGGGCGTCAAGAATGGTCTTCACAATTTTCTCATTATCAAATTTCTCGGCTGCGGCATCGCGAACGGTTTTACGATCGAACTCCTGAGCCTTCCGTATGGCGAAGAGATAATCCCCCAGAAGCTCCTTCTGCTCGTCATTTTGCGGACTAGGATTAGGCAGCTTTTCGACAAAAAGACCGGTAAGACCATCGATAATGAACGGCGCACCTGTTTTCACGCCTACAATAGGACACCCAGACAGAAATATCTCAGCCGTAGCAATCCCGCCGGATTCGTCTTCCGCGAGATACGCACATGCTTTAGAACGTCGGGCGATCTCAAAGAGCTCTTCTCTTTGGTAATGTCCGTATTGAATAATTTTGCTATTAGGAAATCGCTCGGCTAGAAATTCGGGTAGTCCGGGAGGGACAAAATTTTTGACATAGATTAAAAGATCGTATTCCGGAAGAAGCGGGCCTTCCGGCCAAACATCTACAGGATACGGCCAAAGTACGATTGGAGACGTATTCTCAGGACCTCGTTGTTTTAGGATGAGATCACGATACCACTCGCTATGACAAAACGTCATCTTACATAACGAGGAATCTAGTAGCTTACACTCCAACGAATCGATTCTGGGAGTACGGGCGCGGATAAATAGTGCATTTGGACCCTGGACAAACGGCAGCCCCAAATCAATCCACTTCGACGCTTTATCCCTATCGCCTACCCACCAAAACCACGGCAGTACTTGCTTGCTGGAGGGGTTTGTTACAATAGACAACCACTTTAAGCCTGATTCGATCTTCCTTCGCAGAAGCTTTTGCAGAGCATACATCCCCATAATGGGACCGCTATTATCAGGATGCAATATGGGCCTAATAAGATCGACGCGTTTCGGCCCTGCGGACACATGATATGCGTGTACGTCGCGGATGGTGGGTTGATTGATTCGTTGTCCGCCTGGAAGAATAATAGGCAGTTTGCTCCAGGGTTTAGACCATTTAATCTCGATGCGATGGCATTTTTCGATTTTCATTCGTCCTAATGCATCATAGGACGCAGAGGTAGCGTGATAGGTATTGGAAATATCCCACCGGTAATAAAGATAAGGAGGATAGTATTGGCACGGATCGACGACTTTGACCCCGCTGGCAAGAAGTCGACGTCCAAAATCCTGATCTTCCCCGGCATTGATGTCGCGATAGCCGCCAACACGATAAAAGGCCGATTTCCTATACGCCCATCCGGGATGGAATACCCCACCAGCCGTCGATTTCGCAACGAACTTATCCCCTTCGAGAGTCAGTACTAGACTAGGCCTACAAAAATCGCCCTCTTTTAGGGCGCGGGCACACGCCGAAAACCAATGCGGAAGATAAATATCGTCATCATCGGCAACTAAAAATCCCTCTACATCGGGGCTAGCCAAGGCGGCACACGCATTCCGTTTTTCGCCGAGGGTATGGAATCTTCTAGGAATCGAAATAAGACGCCAGCCATTACCTTCCTGATTGTCATACTGACCGGCATCATCGAGAATAATAAGCTCCCGGAGCTCCTTAGGATAGTCCTGTGCTAAGAAGCACTGAATAAGCTCCCCCAATAGATGGGGGCGGTTATATGTGATGCACAAAGCCGCAAGCTTCATAGCTCAGGTTCCCGGATCGAAGTTCTAATAGCGTTTTCGGATACCTCGAAATCACAGAGCACTGTTGGAGCCGCATCGAAAAAAATCGATCTCTAATGTCAAAATGGTGGGTATTGTCATATTCGCCAACTGGTCTGACTCATATGTTCCCAGTTTTTGGGGCCGCAAAAATGCCAGATAAAATCATCCATGACAGGCTGCCAGCGGTTCCAAAGTTTTTCGCCGATGCGATTAAACGTCGGCGCTAGCCGGCAAACCGGAACTCCAAGATATTTCAATGCTGCACTTAAAAGGCCTTGATCAATCGTTACCCATCCCCGATGGGAAGGCAACGGATGGATCGACCGGCTGAGCTCAAACACGGCTTGATGGCGTTGTGGACTGAAAACCATCACGCCCGAATTGTAATATTCCCGTGTATAGTCCATGTCGATCCCCAGTAATCGACAAAGCGGCGCCATATGTTGCGCAATGTGCTCCAGAAAGCAATGGCCGTCCTGCTCAGATGGGACAACTCCGAACGACTCGACAGGCACAATGTCAAAGAGATTGGGGCGCCGCTCACTGATAATGGCGTCCCGATCGACAAAGACGACTCGCTCATACATCGCTAGGTGTCGATCTAGGTTGAGTTTCTCCCAGAAGGGGTCTTTCCAAGGTACAATGGGAATGGTAATCTGGTTTACCAAACCTGCCTAAACCACGGCAGGAATGGAAGGCTGCCTTTCTTCAGCCAATTTTGACGTTTCATCCAGGACTGCCCCGAAGGGTCTTACGTCCTGTCCACGTCCGTTTAGAGAGTCCGTGAACCCACTCCGGCCTCTGTTGATCAAACGTAACGCTTCCCGCTCAATGTTCCGAGCGGCGTTCAAATATCCGTCGATGTAGCGTCGACAACTTCTCAGTCTTGAGCGTAGCAGTACTTGGTTCTCGTACCGCTTTCCATCTGAGAGAACGGCTAACGCCTTGACGCCCGTGTCTATACCGAACGACGGTCAACCTCGATTATTTCACTGTCGACCAGCAGGTAATCCTTACCAATTAGTATATCGCATCTTTGTCTCTTGTCAAGTGTTATTGGTATGTTTGTAGCGGTATAGTTAGTTATTTGAAAACAGCTTTAACCTCCATTAAAAAACGTTCCGTGTCACGCCAGACCACTGGGGAAATGTGTGCCAGCGGCCATAATGCAAATTGATCACGGCCAATTTCGGACACAATACGAGTGAACGGCTCTGTGCTTACTTCCAACCAACGGGGGTGTCGTTGTTCCTGAAAAACCCGGAGAATCGCTTGCCACCATCGTTCGATAGCTTCGCTGCCAGGCCGGGCTGCGATAAACCCGACCCCAATCGTGTTATCTGTCGAAGCGTACGCTGCTACTCCTGCAGGTGTAGTTTGAGCAATCTGCAGAAATACGGAAAACGAGTGAACCGGTATGCAGTCAATATCACACCACATGCCCCCAAATTGCTTGAGAAGCCAGCAACGAATGACATCGGAGCGGTTCGCTACGTTCCAGTTGCGGATTGCATCCCATACATCGCGGGGGAATTTCATGGTATGGAGAGTTGGCGGATCCACCACCACTAAATTCGGATGGTAGGCTCGCAAAAGGTCCTCACAAACTTGGATATACGGTGGCTTTTCCCCTTCCCAATAGCAATAGATATTAACCATAGTTTTTCCCTTCCATTAAGAACTGTCCCATGGCTTCTTCTGCCGTATGGGCGGTGATGGGTTCGGTGGGGATTTTTAAGGGGGGTAGATCGAACACGGATAGGCCGTAAAGGGCAAGGGCTTTGCCCTCTTGGGCGGCCTGTCGGCGGAGTCGGGCGATCCAACGCTGAAGTTGATTGGCTTCGGGAAGCGGTTCGGGAAGCCGGGCGCAAAGCCAGCGATGTTTCTCCTGGAGCTCGTGGGCCGTTTCCTCCGGGGCGTTGAGCAAGACCACCGGCGGTTGATTGGGAGCCGGGTTAGTTTCCAAGTATTCCCGCCACTCGGATGGCAGCTGATCGAACGCTGCTTCCACGGCGGCTTCGACGTTGTCCTGTTCGACCTGGATTTCCAGGATTGGACCCGAATGGGCAGCCCGAACATCTTCGATGGTGATTTCTGGGTGCCAAATGGTACAGAGGGCGTAGGCGTCGTCGGCTTCACGACCGACCAATTGAATCCACTCCCGGAGACGGCGGGGTCTTACTTCTTTGGATTGCCGGGCAATGTCTTTTAGGCCGCTGTCGTAGCCGGTTTGTCGATCCCGGCTATATCCGCCATGCCAGCCGAACCGCTGAAGCTGTTCGGCAACTGGACGGCTTGCCCGCAAAAGAATCACCGGTTTCGGTCCAGGCGGAAGTTTGCTGGTACTGGGGGCAGGTGGGGCTGCCGATGACCACCATTCCCTGGGTTTTACGGCGCCCCGGATGTCGGATCGCCCTCCGGCTTGCCCAATGAGCCAGGGATCAGGAGCATACACAATTCGGGTATGCTGCCAGTCTTTCATGGCCCAGTCGATATGGACGGTGCAATTGCCCCACCGCTGCTGAAGGGCTTTCATGTAACTTGGCCGGGCGATATAGGCATGGGTCCGTTGGGCATACTGGACCCGGACCACGCCGGGAATGCCAGTCTCTTTCGGAGAGGTATGGTGCTGGCCGCCCAGCATAATGCCTTCCCAATCCTGGGGGACCTTGGCCAAGAATTCGGCTACCCGGTCTGTGAAGCCTTCGGTGATTTCGGCGTC